>Ga0247841_10005056_pt1 | contig 21835 bp, 14 predicted proteins | sample LaCruzMarch2015__2_FD_192410 | JGI IMG/M metagenome (GOLD analysis project Ga0247841, IMG submission 192410) | Freshwater microbial communities from meromictic Lake La Cruz, Castile-La Mancha, Spain - LaCruzMarch2015_18m | ecosystem: Environmental > Aquatic > Freshwater > Lake | place: Spain... | reverse complement strand
GATGACAACCGTGCATGCCTATACCATGGATCAGAGACTTCTGGACGGTTCCCATAGCGACCTCCGCAGAGGACGAGCCGCCGCCATGTCCATCGTTCCCACGTCGACGGGAGCGGCGACAGCCGTCGCCGAGGTGATTCCCGAGCTGAAAGGAAAGCTCGGCGGTCTGGCGCTGAGGGTTCCGACCCCCAATGTGTCTGTTGTGGATCTTGCCGTGGAGGTCGGACGTTCCGTCACGATCAAAGAGGCGAACAGTGCCCTGAGGGCGGCATCGGAAGGCAGACTGAAGGGCATCATGGCTTTCAGTGAAGAGGAACTGGTCTCCATCGATTTCACGGGCAGTCCATACTCTTCCATAGTAGATGCGCCGCTGACGAACGTGATAGATGGATGCTTCGTCAAGGTATTTGCCTGGTATGATAATGAAAGCGGATACGCTTGCAGAATGAGGGACCTGGCCATTTACATCGCCGGGAAGACTTTCGGGGGATAGCATGGTAAAGCCCTTTATTGCCGGCAACTGGAAAATGAACAAGACAATCCGGGATGCCGTTGATTTCACGAACCAATTGAAAAACCTGATCGCCGGACTGGATGACCGGGATGTGATCATCTCCCCGCCTTTTACCGCTCTCTATCCCGTGGCGGAAGCGCTGAAGGGGTCACAGATCCATCTTTCCGCACAGAACCTGAGCGATAAGGCGGAAGGCGCCTATACAGGCGAGGTGTCCGCCCGCATGCTGGCAGATACGGGGTGTGCGTATGTCATCATCGGCCATTCGGAAAGGCGAACCCTCTACGGTGAAAAAGACGCGGTAATCAATGCCAAGATCAAAATCGCCCTTGCATCCGGTCTTAAACCCATATTCTGTATCGGGGAAACCCTCGACGAACGGGAGGAAAACCGTACTTTCAACGTCATCGAAAGGCAGATAAAAGAGGGATTGAATAATTTGATTACCGATGATATAAGGCGCCTTGTGATTGCCTATGAACCGGTCTGGGCAATCGGAACCGGAAAGACGGCAACACCCGAACAGGCCCAGGAAGTGCACGCATATATCCGTCATTTGATGGAAAATGCTTACGGAAAAAATATTGCGACGGACGTTCCCATTATCTACGGGGGTAGTGTCAATCCCAAAAACATCGCTATCCTCATGGCGGAGCGGGATATCGACGGCGCTCTGGTGGGAGGGGCAAGCCTGGAGATTGAGTCGTTCATCAGGATCATAAAATTTTAAATGGAATGAATACCCTGTCATTCCCACGAAAATAGCACCTTTATTGTCATTCCGGATTTGATTCGGAATCCAGAAAAGGAAAATTCAAAAGTATTCGAAATTATTAAGGAGACATTTCAGCGTGAATTTATTTATTACCATTTTACATATCGTTGTGTGTGTTGTGCTGGTGTTGGTCGTTCTTCTGCAGGCGGGCAAGGGAGCAAGTATGGGGGCCGCCTTCGGCGGATCGAGTCAGACCGTCTTCGGAAGCAGCGGTCCCGGCACGTTCCTGAGCAAGATGACAACGGTTGTTGCCGCCGTCTTTATGCTGACCGCCCTGTCGCTGTCGTATTTCTCGGTTCACAAGCAACCGACGTTGATGGATAAGGCCGAGCCCCAGACGCAACAGCAGAGCGCTCCACAGGCAGCGGATCAGCGGGCGGGAACTCCCGAACAGAAACCGCAGACTGTCCCACAGAAATAGATTTTAAACTATCATTGCCGGTGATTTTTTTGATGTCATTGCCAGTTATTTATTAAACGTCATCACCGCGATTTTTTAATGTCATCCCCGCGGCAGCGGGGATCCAATTCAACTCTTTGTCATTCCGGACTTGATCCGGAATCCATAATGTGCCGAGGTGGTGAAACTGGTAGACACGCTATCTTGAGGGGGTAGTGGGCACAACCCGTCCGGGTTCAAGTCCCGGCCTCGGCACCACTAAGAAAAACGGGGGGTTAGCTCAGGCATGGGTTAACCCTTTTTCACTTCGAGGGGTGCTTGGTCAACAGCCTTCCGGGTATCCCGGGATCAACGGTATCATACCGAAGAAACATCTTGCGAATTGTCTTCTCTTGACTCACAAGGCCTCCCATCGTATATTTTCACCTCACAGAAGTAAGTTCTTAAGGGAGTATTACTCTCCCGGCGGGGGCTTCTTCCTCTGGAAGGGGCGACCGGAAGCAGATCGGGGCAAGCCTTTGTATCCCTACCACAGCATGACTCAGTTCAAGGCGCTGGCAAGAGAGAACAGGAAAAGCCTCCACGAGATCATCCTGGAAAACGAAAAGGCCATCATGAAAGTTGGGGATCGGGAGATAAAAGCACACCTCGACACGGTGATCAAGATCATGCTGGAAACGGGCAAGGCCTTACCCACCCCCTTCAAGGAGATGGGAACCGGAGGATTAGGCGTAACGATGGTCGATTGCTGAAAAGTAAATAATTATGTTTCTACCGTTGGAAGAGATGAAGCGACCATCAGGGAATACAATGGAAGAAGATTCGGGAGGGATGATATTACAGCTCAGAACCCCTTAATGCATGATATTTCATCTACGATTGACTTGACATGAAGCGAAAAAAGAATATAATCGCTTCATCAATTGAAGCAATAAAGGGCGACAAATGACTCAGTACTTATGGGAGCGTCCGGATTGGACACACTTCAGATGGAAGAACGAAGACATTCTTCTTGCGCTGGGTGAATGTCGGCTGCTGCAAGGAAAACTCTTGAGTAAAGTGGCCGGTCTTGGATTTACCCTTGAAAATCAAGCCCAGGTTGAAATATTAACGGAGGAGACCTTAAAGACTGCCTTAATCGAAGGAGAGAGCCTCAATGTTCAGGCCGTTAGATCATCGGTCGCAAGAAAGCTTGGACTCCCTTCGGCGGGACTTCGAGTGGACCGTTATATCGACGGACTCGTATCTGTTCTCCTTGATGCCACAAAAAATCATGAGGAGGCACTTACACAGAAACGTCTATTCGGCTGGCAAGCCGCACTTTTTCCGACCGGCTATTCGGGTATGCACAGAATCAGGGTGGGAAAATGGCGGGGGGATAAGCCCATGCGCGTTGTATCCGGCCCCGTCGGCCGTGAAACGATTCACTTCGAAGCACCTCCCCCTGATCGCATATCCATTGAAATAGGCAAGTTCCTTGAGTGGTGGAAGGTGAGCAGGGGCAATGTGGAAGGATTGCTCCGGGCGGCAATCGCCCAGTTCTGGTTTGTGACCATCCACCCATTCGAGGATGGCAACGGCCGGATCGCCCGAGCCTTGACCGATATGGCCCTGTCCCAGGATGACCGGCAATCAATCCGCTATTATAGTCTTTCTTCTCAGATCATGGCAGAGCGGGACGCCTATTATAATGTTATCGAGCACTGCCAGAAGCGTGATGGTGATATTACTCACTGGCTAAGTTGGTTCCTTGGCTGCTTCTGCAGAGCCATCAAGCGCTCGGAAGGGATGCTCGCGATAGTCCTTAATAAGGCCTCATTTTGGAAATCGCATGCGGAGGATTCACTGACGGAGCGGCAGCGCAAAGTCATAAACCGGATGCTGGATGCAGGAAAGGAAGGTTTCGCAGGCGGACTCACAACCCGAAAATACGTTTCTCTTGCCAAAGTCAGCAGAGCCACAGCCTACAGGGAGATAGATCACCTTATGAAACTCGGGATCATTAAACAGAATCCTGGCAGAGGTCGGAGTGCAAGCTATGAATTGAACTGGGAAGAGATGTGAATCGAGCCAGTTAAACGGCGCATGCCTCACAGACAGGGTAAACAAACCGCAAATACAATTCGTGGTACTGGACCTCCTAAGCATTTTATTGAATGCCGAATGAAAGCATTAAGGCCTAAAGCCTCTTTTTCTATTCAACAAGAAAGTGATAGGAATACCAAATAGTTATTGACTGATCTTGAGAAGTATGCAATATTACAACCCAAAATGGTTGATATCGTATGATATAGCAAAAAACCAACAAATTACCAGAGGGAAAATTCAAACCTAAGCACCTCAAGAAACCGACATCACTCAGGCCGAACTAATCAGATCCGCCTTACATATAACGGTACAGGAGAATTGAGTTTTGCCCACGGAAAAAATCACCCTCTCCCAGCTTGAATCCTTCCTCTTCAAATCCGCCGATATTCTGCGGGGCAAGATGGACGCCTCGGAGTTCAAGGAATTCATCTTCGGCATGCTCTTCCTGAAACGTCTCTCCGATGAGTTCGACCGCAAGCGCGAACAACTGCGCAAAAAAGACTTCGCCCATCTGAAGGATCAGCCCGATCTCATCAAAGAGCTGCTGGAAGATAAAACATCCTACGGCGAGACCTTTTTCGTGCCCGTGCGTGCCCGCTGGCAGGAAACATGGACAGACGAGAACGGCGACCCGGTTCCGGCGCTAAAGGATCTGAAGCACGACATCGGCAACATGCTCAACAAGGCCATTGCCGCCGTCGAAGATGATAACGACGCCCTCGCCGGGGTGCTCAAAAACAACATCGATTTCAATGCTGTCAAGGGCAAGACCAAGATTCCCGACCAGAAGTGGAAGGATCTGCTGGACCATTTCAACCAGCCCCGGTTCGTCCTGGTTAATGACAACTTTGAATTTCCCGACCTGCTGGGCGCGGCCTACGAATACCTGATCAAGTTCTTTGCCGACAGCGCGGGCAAAAAAGGCGGCGAATTCTATACACCCGCCGAGGTGGTGCGCCTGCTGGTGCAGCTTACCAAGCCCGAGGCGGGTAATGAAATCTACGACCCCACGGCCGGGTCCGGCGGCTTTCTGATTCAATCGCACCAATATGTGGAGGAGCAGGGGCAAGATCCCAACGATCTTGCGCTCTATGGCCAGGACTCCAACGGCACCGTCTGGTCGATCTGCAACATGAACATGATCCTCCACAACATCACCCGCTTCACCATCGAAAATGGCGACACCCTGGAGGATCCGCTGATCCTGGAAAGAGGTCATGTGCGCAAGTTCGACCGCGTTCTGGCCAATCCGCCCTTCTCGCAGAACTACAGCCGCGCCACTTTGAAATTTCCCAGCCGCTTCCGCGAATGGTGCCCCGAGACCGGCAAAAAGGCCGACTTGATGTTCGTGCAACACATGCTGGCCAGTTTGAAGCCGCGCGGCCACATGGCCACCATCATGCCCCACGGCGTGCTCTTTCGCGGCGGCAAGGAAAAGCTGATTCGCGAGATCTTTATCAATGACGATGTGATCGAGGCCATCATCAGCCTGCCGCCCGGCCTGTTTTACGGCACCGGCATCCCTGCCTGCATTATCGTGGCCAACAAGAACAAGCCCGAAGCCCTGAAGAACAAGGTGCTGTTTATCAATGCCGACCGGGAATATGCCGAAGGCAAGGCCCAAAACAAGCTGCGCCCCGAAGACGTCGAAAAAATCGACTTCGTCTTCACCCAGAAGCGTGAAATTCCCAAATACAGCCGCCTGGTAGACAAGGCCGAGATCGTCGAAACTCATGACTACAACCTCAACATCCGCCGCTATGTGGACAACACCCCCGATCCTGAACCGGAAGATGTGCAGGCCCACCTGATCGGCGGCATCCCCGAGGCCGAGGTCGCTGCCCGCGCGGATGACTTTGCCCGCTTCGGGATAAAACCGGATACGCTCTGCCAGCCAGATCGCCCCGGTTACCTCGCTTTCCGCTCAGGGATTGAAGGAAAACCCGCTATCAAGACCATTCTCGAAGCAGACTCCGCCATTCGGCAGACCGTCGCCGCACACCACAATGCCCTCGAAGCATGGTGGGCGATAGCCCGCGAAGACTTTTCCGGGTTGCATAACGGCAAAAAAATGCCCGAAGTCCGCCACGAACTGCTGACCACCCTGAAAGACAAACTCATACCCTTGAACGTGCTCGATGAGTTCAAAAGCGCCGGGGTGTTTGTGAACTGGTGGCAGCAGATCCGTTATGACCTGAAGACCATCATCTCCACCGGCTGGCACCATAGCCTGATTCCCGATGACTACCTGATCGCCGCCTTCTTTCAGGCTGAGGCCGACGAGATTGAAACACTGGAGGGGCAGATCAGCGAGGCCCAGAGCGAGTTGGCCGAGGCGGTGGAAACGGCGCAGGAAGTGGCCGCCTATGAGCCGGAAGAAAATGAAACCGTCACCGCTGCTGTCATAAAAAAAGCCCTCAAGGACCTGATTGATGACCTCAGGGACAGCACGGGAGACTCCGCCCGCAAGGAGCTGATAAATCTTCACGCCCAGGAAAACACCATCACCGCCATTGAAAAGCGCATCAAAGAAAGCAAGACAGCGCTGAAAGCCAAAACCGACGAACTGGAACTCAAGCTCCAACTCAAACGCCTGGGTGGGGACGAGTTCAAGGTCGAAAGCCGGGAGTTGATCCGGCAGGTGGATGCCCAACTGGCGAGCCTCGATAATAACAACAAAGACGACAAGAAGAAAATGACCGTCCTGAACAAGGATAAAACCGTCCTGCAAGCACGTCTTGCCGGAACTGACGCCATCCTCACCGCCATCGGCGGACAACTTACCGAGGAGGAAGCCCGCAGTCTGATCCTGAAAAAGCTCTACGACCTCGCCCATAACGAGTTGAACCGCTATCTCAATGCCGAAAAGCGCGGGTTGTATGCCGTGGTGGAAAATCTCTGGGACAAATACGCTGTCTCCAGTCGTGAACTGGAAGAAAAGCGAACCGAAACGCTCAAGACCCTGAACGGGTTTCTGAAGGCTCTGGGGTATCTGGGAGTAAATTCATGAGCACGATCCGTATCTTCATCAGCAGCGTCCAGAAGGAGTTTGCCGGGGAGCGCAAGGCTCTACGGGACTTTCTCCGGGGAGATCCTCTATTACGCCGATTCTTCGATGTCTTTCTCTTCGAAGATGTGCCCGCCATTGACAGACGGGCCGACGAGGTCTATCTCCACGAAGTTGAACGATGCGACATTTACGTGGGGCTTTTTGGAAAGGAATATGGAAAGGAAGACGAAAAAGGATATTCTCCTACCTACCGGGAATTCGATCTTGCGACGCGGCTTGGGAAACACCGTCTTATTTTTGTCAGAGGCGCTGACGATGGCGGCAAGACTCCCAAAATGCAGGCCCTTATCAAGGCGGCGGGAGACCAGGTGGTGAGACGCCGCTTTGTCAGCGCTTCAGAGCTGGTCGCCGCGATTTACGGAAGCCTTGTTCAATACCTTGATGAACACGAATTGATACGTTCAGCACCTTTTGACGCCTCCTTCTGCAGAAACGCCACCATCGACGATCTGGATGAAGAGAAGATACAGGCATTTCTCAGTCACGCCCGACGGGCCAGAGGTTTCCCACTGCCTGAGGAGTCCATGGCCATGGAAGTTCTTACCCACCTGAATCTCCTTGACAAAGAAAGACCGAGCCATGCGGCTATCTTGCTTTTCGGTAAACAGCCGCAGCGCTTCCTCATTTCCTCCGAGATCAAGTGCGCCCATTTTCATGGTGTTGAGGTAACCAAACCCATTCCATTTTACCGAGTCTACAAGGGAACAGTCTTTGACCTGGCGGATCAGGCCGTTGATTTTGTACTCTCCAAGATTGACCTTGCTGTCGGAACCCGCGCCCACAGCACTCAAGCGCCTGTGGCCTATGAGATGCCCCCTGAAGTGATCCGTGAGGCCATTGTTAATGCTGTTGCTCATCGGGACTATACGAGCAACGGGAGTGTGCAGGTCATGCTCTTTGCGGACAGATTGGAGGTCTGGAATCCCGGTACACTTTCACCGCCCTTAACCCTTGCAAAATTGCGAAAGCCCCACGGCTCCGTACCCTGCAATCCCTTATTGGCCGAGTCGCTCTATCTTACCAAGTATATTGAACGCATGGGTACGGGAACGGGTGATATGATTAAGCGCTGCCGCAATGTCGGCCTTGATGAACCGGAGTTTGCCCTTACGGACGGCTTTGTGGTCACAATACGCAGAAAACCTGAACTGGCCTTCAAAGTCGTCGGCGGGATTACCGGGGAAGTCTCCGGGGTAGTTACCGGGGAAGTCACCGGGGAAGTGCAAAGGCTCCTGACGGTACTGGTTGGGGAGATGAAACGTACAGAGATCCAGGAGGCTTTGGCCCTCCGGCATGAAGACTATTTCAGGGAGGCGTATCTCATTCCGGCGCTCACTGCCGGCATCATCGAGATGACCATTCCCGGCAAACCCACAAGCAGCAAACAGAAATACCGGCTTACCCAGAAAGGGCGCGACCTCATCGCGAAGCTGGCAAAGGGAAAAAAGTGAAATGAAGCCCGTGGAAGGGTGGACATCGGTAACGGTCGCACAGTGTTGCGAGATTCTCGACAGCATGCGGGTACCAGTGAATGCTGAAGACAGAGATAAGCGTATTGGTGAAATTCCTTACTATGGGGCAAATGGTTTGCAGGGATATATTGATGATTTTATTTTCGACGAGCCCCTAATTCTTATCGCTGAAGACGGTGGTGGTTTCGACGAGTTTGCTACTCGTCCGATTGCTTACCATGTAAAAGGAAAGAGCTGGGTCAACAATCATGCACACGTGCTCCGAGCAAAAGAAGGGTTCTGTCAAGACACCATTTTCTATGCCCTTGAACATAAAGATATTCAGTCTTTTATTGTAGGCGGAACAAGGTCAAAGCTGAATCAGAGCGCATTGCGCTCAATAGTTGTCGAGCTTCCTGACTCCAAACCCGAACAAACCAAAATCGCCGAGATCCTCTCGACGGTGGACCGGGCCATTGAACAGACCGAGGCGTTAATCGCCAAGCAACAGCGCATCAAGACCGGCCTGATGCAGGACCTCCTCACCCGCGGTATCGACGAACACGGTAACCTCCGCACCGAACAAACCCATAAATTTAAAGACTCCCCCCTGGGCAGGATTCCTGTAGAGTGGGAGATAAAATCATTCGGGGAGATTCTAGGAAAATGCGGAGGGGTCCTTCAGACAGGGCCGTTTGGAAGTCAGCTCCATTCTTATGAGTATGTAGCTGACGGTGTTCCTGTGGTAATGCCCCAGGACATTGCAAACGGCATTTCAACCGCTAATATTGCACGGATAACTGAGAAAAAAGCCCAATCCCTTACAAGACACCGCATGATTCCGGGTGATTTGATATTTGCCAGACGTGGCGATTTGTCAAGGTGCGCTGTCATAGGAGAAAAAGAACGAGGATGGCTGTGCGGTACTGGATGCCTGCTTATGAGGCCACCTGCCAAGATGCTTTCACCAAGATGGACAGCAAATACATACAGATTTCACCTAAGCCAGTTGCAGGTTACTGTAAGAGCCGTAGGTTCAACCATGCCCAATCTAAATACAGGCATTCTATCGGATATCAAGGTTGCTCTGCCATCAATTGAGGAACAGACCCGCATTGAGAACCAATTACAAGCTGTTGACTATGACGAAGTAGCAGTTAGGAATCGTCTGCATAAACTATGCTCCTTCAAAACCGCTCTCATGCAAGACCTGCTCACGGGTAAGAAGCGTGTCACCGCGTTGCTGGATAATTAATAGGAGATCTTCTATGACTGTAACAGACATTGACATATGGGACATTCACGCCTGCAAGGTCAGCAGACAGGGAGAACCGTCATGAAAGTTGAAGGAAAAGACTGGCATTGGCAAAATGGAAATGGCCTTTCCGTGCAGATCGGGAAAGTAAACGATAATGGCCAAAGATGTTGTGGCCATCGCGGTGTCTTGGGTTCGGACTTCAACCAGTATGCCTATAAGGTCGAGTGTACTCATTGCGGCCACGTTTATGGGGCAAATGGGAGCGACATGCACGAACGCCTGTGCCCCGCCTGCCAAGGTGGAGCCATGGGAATCCGTTTCTGGCAGGTCCAAGAAGACTAACTGCCTGAAAAGAAATAATAGATATATCAATATGATTAATGTAGATTTCATGTTCCAAGGAGCGACATCATGGGACCGGAAATAGTCGTCGGAATTCTCGGGGGATGGTTGTGGAAAAAGCTAACTGATGCCGCCGAGTCTACAGATGAGAATATTGCAATCAAAAAGGCCTTTGACGCTGCTGTAGGAAAAGGTTATGAGCTTTTTTCAAAAAAGCACAGTAACTTTGCTGCCTCATTATTCGATCAGACTTTCTTGGAAAACTATGCAGGTCCTGAGTTAAGCAAATATCTGACGCGTCATGAACATCCTAATCCCGCGAGCATTGCTGCAGCATATCGTTCTCAGTTCCATGTATCGCTACCAGATGGGGTTGAAGAAGCAGTCGCCGATTTCCTTGATTTCATCCTACAGGCACTGAAGGAACAACCGCCGCTTCAAGATATTCTCGATCGGAGAGAGATCGAAGATACTAACAGGTTAGTTGGCGAAGTCCACAAGGCCATAATATCAACTGAAGAAGACTGGCAAACTCTTGGGGATGCAAGTTGTGATGCCATTGCCCGCATTAGGAACGATATTGCAAACACAGTGTGTTTGACTCTCGGTCCTGATAAGAAAATGCTTAATCTAGTCTTTCAGGAAAAAGGCGCAGCCATTTTCATAGGCCCTTCCGGTTGCGGCAAATCAGCACTGGCTAAACGAATCGCCTTGAATTCAGGTTTGTTTTCACGTTTCATATGGTTGACTGCCGAAATTTTAAACAAACCTACGTTAGTTGAAACCGAGAGGACGCTTGGCCTGCGCCATCCCTTTTACGCTGTTTTTTCTAATGCTAAAGAACTGCGAATCCTTTTGGTTGTGGATGCAATGGAATCCCTCTCCAATGAGGGCATCGCCAATATGGCCCACGTGATGCGCGCCACAAAAGAAGCCGATCACCGGACCGGCTGGAGTTATCTTCTCATTTCACAACCAGAAGGCTGGGATCAGGTCGCCTTTAACCTTCGCCGCTCCGGGGTGTCATTGGATGATTTTCAAATAATACAAGCATCAGGACCTTCAAAAAAGGATGTTCAATGCGTGCTCTCCTGTATGCCTGGCCTTCTGCCCATTGCCTATCGCCCCACCCTTCCCGATATTCTGACGAATCTCAAGCTTCTGGACCACGTAGCAAGTCAAACAAAAATCAAGTCACCGGGGACAGGAGTAGTCTGGACTAGTGCAGCTCAAGTCGTAGATTGGGTTTGGGAGGGTTGGTTGGGAAGGGGTAGCGACCGGCACGCACGTGGTGGTGTGCTAAAATATCTCGCCGAAATAGAAGCCAATTCCTTCGGGAGAGGCATTGCGCTCTCTAGTCTGTCCGCAGAGCAACACATAATTCTCACACCTCTTGAAGACGATCAAAAGCTCATTGACGTCCGGAACGAGAGGGTCTTTTTTCGCCACGATTCGACTGCCGATTGGGTCAGATACCGTCTGTTGGCAGGTGAGGTTTCACTACCTCCCCGACTGCGGGAATTATCCGCATACCCGAAATGGAATGCGGCAATCCGTCTCATCGGGCAGAGAGTCTTGGATCAGGGTGATTCAACAGGAACGGAGTGGGCGGCATTGATCGAGGAGGTTGCCGATGGATCACCACGAGGAGAAGCAGCCCAGGACCTGCTTCTCGATGCCGTTATTCTGTCCACAAACGCTACAACGCATTTGGACACGATTTGGCCGATTCTCGTGAAAGAAAAGGGCAAGCTTCTTCAACGTCTGTTAAACCGGTTCCTCCATGTAGCGACAATTCCGGACCGGCAGATTCTTCTCATAGCGCCGGAAGATGACGAAATGCGACGCTATCTCGCCACTAATATGCGTGAGCCAATATTTATTTATTGGTGGGCTTTTTTGGATTGGGTTTATCGTAATTTGAGGGATGTCATCAATCTTGCTCCAATTCATCTGGCCAAGATATGTACCACATGGCTGAGCAATATGTCCATCGCTAAGGATAAGCAAAAACCTTGGACACGGAGGAAGCAAGTGGCGGAAATGGCGCTCGCACTGTCCAGGGAATTACAGGCGAAAGATGCGGAACATGCCCCCATAAGAGAAGCGGGAAAAGTCGCATATGAAGCAGCATTTCAGGCTGCTTCCGAAATCCCCGATGAGATAGGCCAATGGGCACTGGAGATGGCCAAACGTCGTCCTCCGTCGCCAGACATTATGGCGCGTCAAGAAGCTTACTTGAATAAGGAAGCAGAACAACAGAAACAGCTTGAAGCGGATCCCGCATATCAAGAAAGAATGAAAGAATTTGCTTCTGCTACCACGCCTATGTTCGCACTGGGACCATTGAGAGATCCATGGCCCGACGGTCCTTTGGCCATGGTTGACCAGACCTTCCAGAAGGTTGCACTTAATATGTGGACACTGTTGCCTCTGATGGCGGCAAAACCGGCACTTGCTCAAGAGCTTATCCTGGCCCTGATTGTCGAACATCCATCCCATCAAAACTATGATTCTCTTTCGTCGCATGTATGGTGTGGGCTTCAATACGGGCATGGTGTAACGCCGGCAATGTATTTTCGCGGCCCTTTTCTCACCTTCCTGCAAATCAATCCGAAAGTCGCCTTGGATACGATTATCCGGCTTGTGAATTTTGCCACGGACAGATTTTGTGAGCGGATGTCAAAACATCGAGGATACAGAGGAGAGGCTCAGGTCTGGAGTGTGAAACTTCCTCTCGTCGATGGAGACGCGGTCTGGTGTGGCGACCGCCGGGTCTTCGGATTCTTCCGAGGCGATACATTTAACACTGCTCTATTATCATCTGCGCTAATGGCTGTGGAGAAATGGCTATACGATAAGATTGAAAAGGGTGAAGAAGCAGACACATGGGTCGGAAAAATACTTAGAGATAGCCGGTCAGTGGCTTTCGCCGGGCTTCTTCTAACTGTAGGGAAGAAGTTTCCAGCCTTGCTTGAGGGGATTCTTTTGCCCTTGCTCGGCGCGTGGCAATTCTATCAATGGGACCAAAATCTCATCATGAATGGTGACGTCTGGCGAATTTCCATGATGAATTGGGTATCTCACGGCGAAAAGATCTACAATCAAGTCGTTGAATGGCATACGCTGCCTCATCGTAAGACTGACCTTTCCAACGAAGCATTGCGGCTCTTCTTAAGTCGTCAGCCCGTTAGGGATTTTTTTAATGAGATGTATGTACGATGGACATCTGACGAAGATACACGAGAGGCGACAAAATTCATTGCGGAACGTTTCAATCCCGAGAACTATGAAATGAAAATAGGGAGCGACGAGAAGCACTTAGAAATCCATTTTCAGTGGCCTGAGCACATGCGGGAGGAAACCTCGACGAATTTAGAAAAATCCGAAAATGCAATGCTCTTGCTCTCTTTCCCCGTGAAGTGTCGCCGTACACTGGATGGAGAAATAAGCCTACCCAACACGGAATTGGAAGAATTCTGGTCCCAAATCCAGCATGTCTCTACCATGGCTAAGCAAGACATCGAAATCGAGAGGCCAAGCCAGCGTGTGGATGCGATTTGCGGAGGCATCGCCGTCATATTCTTCCACCACAGGGACTGGCTGGCTGCATTCCCGGAAAGGGAAGAATGGTGCGTCAAATATATTTTTGATACCCTTGCTGAGCCACCCCGACCATCTCCGTTTGATTGCGAAGATTCCATAACTGGCCTGCATTGGGATGCATTTGCAGGTGAAGCGGGAGTTCTTTTTCTTGCAGAAGAGCGAGATAATGAGAACGCGAGATACGTGGCGGCTCGTGGGGTAATGGCTTTTCATGAGGAAGCAACCGGCAGTACGATGGCCCGCGCATTTCTTCTGCATGAGAAACTCGGAGAAGAATTCACCCGTCTTCTCAACTTAAGTCTCCTCTGGACGACCCTGAAATATTTACGGCCGATGGAACATCATGAAAGTGCGGAAATAGAAAAATGGGGAACGTGGGCGGATAAACTTTTTAGATATTACGTTGCTGGCCAGATACCTTCTGCTCCCATTTCCATTGGGCGTTTGGCAAAGGCTGGATCGCGTGTTTACGAAAGGCGACATCACCGTAGACAACGCAAGCGTTATCCGGAATACGTCCCGATGCGGCTACCATGGAACGGCGGAATGCACCCCTCTTTGCTTAGAAAATCATTGTCATGGCTCAGCGCTGCAGACATAAATGATGCTCATCTGCCACCGGGACTTATCGATGATATTTCTTTGGCTCTCTTGGAATTCAGCATATCAACTGCCTCCCCAGAAGATGATAATGACTACTATGACCGTCACAATATTCCTAATGAATTTGACCTATGGGTATTTGATATTCTTTCCTCACATATTTTGAGGAGTGCAATTCCCGATGAGTCTTCTAAATTCTGGAAGCACCTTTTCGATGTCGGCCCGCCTCTGCATAATTGGCCTAAGTTCTTCCTCATGTCATGGTTCAGGACCTGTTTGCAGTCAGCAGAGTGTCCGGAAAATTTCGCCAGGCATTGGACCGCGATGATCGCTTATGTTTTAGGTCATCCGGAATGGAACGAAATGAATTCACGAGGATATTATGACAGCGAGGAAGTGATTTGCCAGCTTATGGGAATGGATTCTGAGATCCAAATTGTTGGGAAAGGCCCTTTTGAAAAAGTGTTGGAATCACTGATGCCTTATTACGATATCTGGAGAAAACGGTGGCTGCATGGGCAGCATAGCCTTACGAATTTCTGTAGGCTTTTGACATACCCCGCTGCAAGGCCGCTCCGAACCAAGGGTGTCTTATGGGTAAGAGAAGTCTTGACCGGCGAGAGCTATTTTGGTTCAAGAGAAAAGTATCTTGAGGAAGCGCTACTAAACATGCTTCACATTTTCTGGGCTGAACACAAGAAAAACGTGCAAGATGATCCCTTGCTTAAAGAAGCCTTTTTGGATATCCTCACTTGGCTTGTCCAGCGGCAAAATCCGGGAGCATTAGAACTGCAGGATGAGTTTGTCAGAAGTGGATAAGTTAATAGAAAAAAGGACGCTTTCCGTTTGTCGTAGTGATAGGAAGTCCCATTTACTAAAAAACTCTCCATTACATCAAGCTCAACGAGCGCAACCATGTCGAAAAACCCTTTCTCGATCAGCTTGACGGGCTTGGCTGGGAGGTCATCGATCTCGACAGCAAGCAGCACCCCGGCGACTCCTTTCGCAAGAGATTCACTGGAAATATCTTGACTTGTCAGCAAATTGTTATAGTCTATGTGACATAGATAGGCTGTATAGGATATGAATGACCATCAAAATGTAACAAGGGGCCAGTTGGGAAAGATGGAGGCCGCGTTTCTTGCCAAGGTAGGGGCTCTCCCCACCTTCGGCCTTTCTTTTGCTCGCCAGGTACTGGGGCATACAAAGGGCGACCCAACGCCGCAGTTTCTTGAGCGGCTTCAAAGTAAGGGCTGGATCAGACGCATCCGGCGCGGGCGGTTCGCGGTTGTTCCACTCTCTTCCGGCGAGGACCGTTCGCCGCAGTTGCACGAGTTTGTGGTTGCTATGGAATTGGTGTCACCAGCGGTGATTTCGTACTGGTCGGCCCTTAACCATCACGGCATGACGGAACAGCTTCCCCGTACCGTCTTTGTGGCTACCGACCATCCCGTGCGCCGCAAGCCGGGGGATGTGCTGGGTGTGAGCTACAAGATCGTATCGCTGAAGCCGGGCAAGCTGTTCGGTATTACGAAGGACTGGATAGACGAGATTCCCTTCAGTGTCACGGACCGGGAAAAGACGATCATCGATGGACTGGATCTTCCGCAGCATGTGGGTGGAGTGAGTGAGATCGCAAAGGCATTGACAGGTTCCTGGAAGATGCTGGACGAGAAAACGCTGAGGAACTACGCCGCCAAAATCGGCAATTCCGCTGTTGCCAAACGTCTCGGGTTTATGATGGAAACGTTGGGGCTGGGAGATGTCGAAACGCTTCGCGCAACGATACCGCGTGCTTCCGGTTTTTCTCCACTTGATCCGACCATGCCGAAGCGTGGGAAATACAACAGACGGTGGGGACTGTTGGTAAACACAGAGATGCAACCATGATTAAGACGGCGGAACTGCATCGCGTGGCGGAACAGGACGGGCTCCGCTTTGATCAGATTGAAAAAGACTACGTCATCCTCTGGCTTCTGTCGGGATTGGCGCATTCAGGAGTAAAAGAGCATGGCTGGGTTTTCAAGGGCGGGACATGTCTGAGACACTGTTATTATGAGGGTTACCGGTTCTCTGAGGACATTGATTTCAGCTGTTTGCCGGGTGGAGACAACCTTGAGGCAACGCTTCGCCTGCTCGATACGGTTGCCGTATGGGTTTTGCGTGAATCGGGCATTCGCTTGTCCGGGCGGGAGCCCGTGACGGTGCCGGGCGATTTTCAAATTGAGATTCCCTTTGAGTACACCAGGGGAGGGGCGCGACGGCAGGGATTGCCGCAGGTCAAAGTGCATCTGACCTTTGACGAGCCTGTTCTCGATGAAGCGGTCGATTGTTCAGTTGCGCCGGGGTATTCCGACCTTTCAGCATTCAGGATTACGTCTTATTCCAAAAAAGAAATCCTCGCGGAAAAGATGAGATCACTGCTGCAACAGCAGAAGAAGTGGCCGCGTCCGAGAGATTTGTATGATCTCTGGTATATTCTGTGTAGATCAGGAGAGCGTTTTTCATGGAAAGAACTGAACCCTCTTTTCGAAGAGAAGTGCCGTATTCGGAGCGTGCAGCCTAATACTGCGGGTCTGACTTCGGACACGCTCCGGGAGTGGAACGAAAACGCATGGCGCAATCAATTGGGGCCGATGCTGAAAGACGTGCCGGATTTTGATCGCGTTTGGAAGGAATGGGTGAAAACCTTTCGCGAGTTGTTAGAAGATACGCAATGAGAATTTCCTATATGAAGACCCGAGGCAGAAAATGACTTCAAACTTCACCTCTCAGGCAACATACTTGAGAATTGACGAGCGTAGCCACGTCGAGAAACCCCTCCTCGATCAGCTTGATGGGCTGGGCTGGGAGGTCATCGATCTCGACAGCAAACAGCGCCCCGGCGATTCCTTTCGCGAGAGCTTCACCGAGGTGGTGATGCTGAAGGTTCTGAGGGCGCAACTCAAGATCATCAACGACTGGCTGGAAAACGATCAGGTGGAAGAAGTTGTCAAGCAAATCACCGCCAGCTTTCCCGGAAGCGGCCTGATTGCAAACAACCGCCACGTCTTCACCCTGCTCTTGGAAAACACCAGTGTAAGCGAGAACCGCCGGACCGGAGAAAAAAGCCCGACGGTGCGTTTTGTGGACTTCACCCACCGGGACAACAACCGTTTTATCGCCGTATGCCAGCTTAAGGTGCGCATCCTCGGAACCGAACACCACATCGTGCCGGACATCGTCCTGTTTCTCAACGGCCTGCCGGTGGCGGTGATTGAGTGTAAGTCGCCCAAGGTCAAAGATGCCATCCCCGAGGCCATCGACCAGATGCTGCGCTACAGCGAACAGCGCGGCGCCAAGGGCGAAGGCAGTGCGCCATTGTTTTACTACAACCAAATCGTGATCGCCACCTGCCGCCAGGAGGCCAAGTTCGGCACGATCACCACCTATGGTGAGAAATACTTTTACCGCTGGGCCGATCCCTACCCCCGCACAGTGGACGATCTAGCGCATGGTGGCAGCAGCCCCAACGATCAGCAACGCCTGGTCGCCGGGATGCTGGACCGCGACAATCTGCTGGATCTCATCTGCACCTTCACCCTCTTTTCGACCAACGAAAAGGGCGAAACCATCAAGATCGTGGGGCGCTACCAGCAGTTCCGCGCCGTCAAGCTGGCGGTCAAGCGCCTGCTGGCAGGCCAGAACCCCCGCGAGCGCAGCGGCATTATCTGGCACACCCAGGGCTCAGGCAAATCGCTGACCATGATGTTCATGGTGCGGGAGATGTATCGCCATGCCCGGCTCTCCCACTGGAAGGTGGTCTTTGTGACCGACCGCACCCAGCTCGAAGGCCAGCTTTCCGAGACCAGCCGGAGCATCGGCTTTACGGTCAAGGTGGCCGACAGCATTGTCAAGCTCAAGGAACTCCTGCGCTCTGATTCGTCGGATCTGGTCATGGCCATGATCCATAAGTTCCGCGAGGCCGATCTGACCGAGACCTTCCCGGAGCTGAATGCCAGCCCGAACATTCTGGTGATGACCGACGAGGCCCACCGCTCCCAATACGCCATGCTCGGGGCCAATCTCGACAAGGGCATCCCCAACGCCGCCCGCATCGGCTATACCGGCACGCCCATCGACAAGACCGAACGGGTTTTCGGCGACTACATCGATAAATACACCATGCGCCAGTCCATCGATGACGGTGTGACGCTGGAGATTGTTTACGAAGGCCGCACCCATAACGCCGAGGTAGCCGATCAGACCGGCATGGACACGGCTTTCGCAGATGTCTTCAGCGACTACAACCTCCAAGAGCGCCTGATGATTCTCGGTTACGGCTCCCGCGACGCATATCTGGAAGCCGAGCCCACCATCGCGGCCAAGGCCAAAGACATGATCACCCACTACCTGACCCATGTCTTCCCCAACGGCTACAAGGCGCAAGTGGTGGCCACCTCCCGCGAGGCGGCAGTGCGCTACAAGAAACATATCGACGACGCCCTGGCGGCTGCCCTTGCCGATCTTAAACTGACCAATCCGCGGAGGCTCGACCTCGACCGGCTGAGTAAACTGAAGGCAGATGTCATCATCTCCGGCAGTCACAACGACCTGCCTCATCTCAAGGCCTACTCGGACAGTTCCAGACACGAGGCAAGCATTAAAAGCTTCAAAATGGCCTTTGGGAGCGAAGAAGAAGGCGTCGCTGGCGACATGGGGATATTGATTGTGATGAACATGCTTATTACCGGCTTTGATGCCCCGGTGGAACAGGTGATGTATCTGGACAAAGTCATTGTAGCTCATAACCTCCTCCAGGCCATTGCCCGGGTGAATCGCGTGGCCGGAGAAACCAAGGACAAGGGCTTTGTAGTTGATTATGTGGGCATCGGCCATCATTTGAAAAAGGCCGTCGACACCTACGATGAACGGGAACAAAAGGAAATGATCGATACCCTGAGTTTCCCCGAGGCAGAACTGCGGGAACTCCGTGCCAGTCATGCCGACGTCATGGATCTGCTCAAAAAACACGGTCTGACGGACCTGAGCGATCACGATGCGTTCTTTGATATCTTTTATGACGAAGATCTGCGTTTTGATTACATGCTGGTATTCAAGAAGCTGACCAAGTGCCTGAACGTGGTATTTCCCGCCCGGCAGGCCCTCGACTATATGGCCGACTACCAGGCCCTTGCCGCGATTAATGTGATGGCATCCAAACATTTCCGTGATGAGCGCTTGAGCATGAAAGGCATCCCGCCCAAGCTGCGCGGTATCACCGATGCGTATCTGGAGTCAAAGGGGATCGAGGTAAAAGTCGAGCCGATCTCAATTCTCGATGCGGATTTTCAGAAACAGGTCGGCAATCGGAGCCGCACCAAGACCAAAGCGGCGGAGGTGGAGCACGCCATTCGCCACCACCTCGATATCGAGTTGGACGACGACCCCGATCTGCAAGCCTCCTTTGCAGAGGCGCTGGCGGCAATTTTTGAAGAGTTCCGCAACAACTGGAACAAAATCTACGAAGAACTTGAGAAACTGCGGGTGCGTATCATCGATGCCGGCAAGGAGCCGACCTATGGGCTGCATCGCAAAAAACAGATGCCGCTGTTTAGAATGTTCAAGCGGGAAATCTTCGGGAAGATATTCACGGACGGTGGGATGGAACCGACGGAAGGGCTGTTCGGGATCGCGGACAAGATGAGCGTGGAAGACAAGATCAGCCGCTTGGTTGATCTGACCTGGAAGACCTATCTGGCGGTGGAACGCGAACTGAAACTCACGGGCTTCTGGGAGAGCATCCCCGCCCGCCAAAAGCTCAGGGCGGATCTTCAAAATGTCCTGCTTGCGACGGAATTCTCCAAGCTTCCCGGTATTGTAAAGAACCGCGCTCATATCATCTCCCGGATCATGGAGATCGCGGAGAAGAACAACGACATCATCCTCTACGCGGAGTGATCGCGGTGGTTCTGGAATACACGATTCAAAGATCTGCCAAACGGCACAAGCTGACCATCACTGTTGAACGTGATCGCAGCGTTGTAGTGCATGCGCCGGAAGGAATATCCGACGAAAAGATCCGGCGGGCAGTGGATTCAAAACGCCAATGGATATACGAGAAGACAGGCCACCCGCAGAAATACCGGGATCTGCCCCATCCACCGGGGAAGGAACTGGTGAGCGGCGAATCGGCGCTCTATCTGGGGCGGCAATACCGCATTGAGGTGATCAAAATAGATTTGGCCGAGGTTCAGTTCGCCCAGCGCTTTTTTATTCCGGCAACACAGGGTAAGAAACGGGCGGAGGCGTTGCGGGGATGGTATGTCGGCAAGGCCAAAGAAAAAATCGTCCCAAGGGTAAAGGGCCATGCCCGCAGGCTTGGCGTCGATGTTGCCGGGGTCAGGATCGTGGACAATCGCTACCGCTGGGGTTCCTGCACCCTGAAGAACAATGTCAATTTCACCTGGCGGCTGATTAAAGCGCCGATGTTCGTCATAGATTACGTCATCATCCATGAACTCGCTCACCTCATCGAGTCCAACCACACACCCAGGTTCTGGAACATCGTCCGCGCACAAGCTCCGACGATGGATAAGGCGAAAGCTTGGTTGAAGGAGAACGGGCAGTTACTTGCGCAAGAGATATAAGCGGTCTGGTATCAAAATGAATGGATAGTGGCATGCCTATTTTGACCTGTAAACAACACCTTCCGGCAACGAATGATTATCAAGATTATAGGTCGTAATTGGTGGCACGTTTCGTATTTTCTGTTCTCGGGCCTGCGCAGTACGGGTTGAAATCTGGTACAAAAACGCATCGGCCCCAATTAGTGACTACAATAAGAAAGCTTCTACACAATAGCAATTTTCCGAATTATCGCTTTCAATAAAAGAACCAGCAGATCTCCCGCCATCTCCTCGATAGTCTTCATGTTTCGGGCGCCTGACAGGATGCCGATCATGTAAAAGAAAATCATATCCTCGATGCCATTTACCCCTGCGACGACCGGGCAGGCGAGACAATCCAAGGCAAAAAATAACGTTCTACGGGATCGTCATCGATCATTCATGGCAAAATGCGATAAATTGTGATAAAAAAACAGGGAGGCTGTAATTGTCAATACGTAGACTGAGAAAAAGATCATGTAATCATTCACGGCGAAGATAATGGATAAAGACCTCCTTCAGCAATTCCGATATTTCCTGAAAGACAGTATCCGCAAGGCCATTGATTTTTCTCAAACGGACCAGAACAAAAGAATTGCACCGCCTCCTGTTGAAAAACCTTACTCTAAAGATTCAAAACGAATTGACCTTCCGGAATACGAAAAATTCAAGAACATCGGCAAGATTGATCTTTTAACTGCCGTTACTAACCGTGAAAGCCATAGAGCCTACAGCAAACAATCTATTACCCTTGAAGAACTGTCCTTCCTCCTTTGGGCGACCCAGGGTATCAAGCAGATCCTCGATGAGGGACATGCCTCAAGAACGGTGCCTTCCGCCGGATGCCGCCACGCCCTTGAAACATATCTTTGTGTTTTGAATGTTCGGGGGCTGGATCAGGGAATTTACCGGTATCTTCCAGTGGAACATCAAATCCTGTTTGAATTTACCGAAGAATCCCTGAACCGCAAAATTACCAAAGCCGTATTCGGTCAGTCCTATCCGGGAGTAGCGGCCGTTACCTTTATCTGGACGACGATCCCGTACAGAATGGAATGGCGTTATGATCTTGCTGCCCATA
>Ga0247841_10005053_pt1 | contig 21841 bp, 16 predicted proteins | sample LaCruzMarch2015__2_FD_192410 | JGI IMG/M metagenome (GOLD analysis project Ga0247841, IMG submission 192410) | Freshwater microbial communities from meromictic Lake La Cruz, Castile-La Mancha, Spain - LaCruzMarch2015_18m | ecosystem: Environmental > Aquatic > Freshwater > Lake | place: Spain... | reverse complement strand
TGTCATCGCTTATTTGCTGTCGGGTGACACGCATTTCGTGATATCCTCGCCTGAGGGCGGCGGATTCAAGTGCCGATTTTTGACTATTTACGCTAACAAGCATATATTATGCCACTAATTCAGGTATTCGTCAGATATATTTTCTTTTGATAGAATAACGGCAAACTCTATGCGATGCGTACCTCTAATCGCTTACCCAGCGCTTTGGCAACCCGATCCAACGTAGAGAGCTTGATGTCTTCAGCGTGATTTTCAATTCTTGAAATCGCGGTCTTTTGGGTTTTAAGGCGTAAGGCAAGTTCCTCCTGGGTTAATCCTGCGGATTCGCGTGCCTGACGTAGTACGAACCCGATCTTGAATTGTTCGTAGCCTTCATCAAAACCAGTGGCAAACTCCTTATCCTTCTTTTTTCTCGAGGCTATATATTTTTTTAGGTCACTCATACCCTTTCTCCCTTCCTCTTCAAATAATCTCGCCGATACGTTTCGGCTCTCTCTATTTCTTGCCTGGGTGTTTTCATACTTTTTTTCTCAAAACCGTGGGTCAGTACAACCACCGCATGGCTGTCGAAGAAACAGAATACTCTATAAATGTTGGAACCATATCGGACCCTGCACTCCCAGATATCCTCTGTCCCTGTCAGCTTTTTAAAATATGTAGATGGCACTATTCCCAAATCTTCCAAGAGGCGAAGTACCCACACCACCTTTTGAGCCACTTTACCGGGCAAGGCATCAAGAAAATCTTGGACGGGGCATTTCCCATCTACTGTCTTATAAAAACTGATGGTTCTGTTCACGGCAATATGTTAACCTACACGTTAACTTCTGTCAAGATAATTGTCCACTTCGAAAGTCTGATAGAAATATTTCATGCTGGCGTGATGTGTTCCTTATATTGAAAACCCCAAAGTCCTCGATGTACCAATCGGCTATACTCGCCAATTCTACTTCCCATGCAGGATGTCCATCCATCTGATCGCTTCGGAATCGCTGATCTTGCCGAGGTAGACCTGCGTGGTTTTTAAATCCTGATGCCTCAAGATAACTTTTGATACGATTTCCAGGGGCACACCGTTTCTGCTTGCATAAGTGGCCGAGTATCTTCGGAGATCATGGGGCGAAATACGGACGTTCACTTTTTCTCCCCGCCGCCTGACAAGAGTTCTTGCTGTTGAATAACATATTGGAAATGGGCGGTCATCAGCTTGCAGGGAATTATCCTTGATATACTTTGTCAGCTTTTTTGAAACGTTCTCCGGCATATAGGCCAGTTCTGTTTCTTTACCAGATTTCGGATTTCGGAGGGTAATGGTTCTATCTGAGACATCCGACACTTTTATCTTCAGCAATTCGCCAATCCTTAATCCGCACCTCGCCTGAAGTTCCAGTATCAACCGGTCTCTCTGCCCTTTCGTATTATATATCATCTCATCCACCGTTTCCCGTTCGAGAATCTTGCGCGATACCTGTTTTGGCGTTCGAGAATCTTGCGCGATACCTGTTTTGGCGTTCGATATGATTTTCTGAGCAGCGACGTGTTGCATGGATTCCTCATGTTCAGTGAACATCGGTCGATGATGAAGTTGTAAAAGGATTTTAACTGGGCATATCGGAGTCTTCGAGTAGATTTGGCAAGATCCTGCGTTAGTGTTTCCAGAAAGGTATAGATTTCATCGGAACCAACTGAATCCAAGTCCCTTTGCGCGTGAATCATTTCAAACCGGCCAAGGACATGAACATAACTGTCAATGGTCCGTTGTTTATGGTTTGACTGGAGATAATTATTGAACAGCCTGATCGCCTCTTGCATTGTCATGGTCCACCTCCATATTCTTTGCTTTGTGAGGTCTTTGGGATTCACGGGAATTATACCTTAAGATGACCAGATGTGTTTAAATTTATAACGTAATAATCTTGTTGTTGCGAAGCATAAGGAGTCGTGGTAGCCTTCATCTAAGGATTTGAAAACATGAAAACAATTGATCATGAGCAATATGAGCACATCGTTTTTTTCACCGGCGCAGGTATGTCAGCTGAAAGTGGCGTTCCCACATATCGGGGACACGGCGGCGTCTGGAGCCAGTACCGCTGGGAGGAGTATGCCTGCCAGGATGCCTTCGATGGCAATCCGGAGAAGGTCCTAAAATTCCATGAATTGAGACGTGCAGCGGTCCTCGCATGCAAACCTCACCCTGGACATACAGTAATCGCCAAATTGGAGAAGAAGCACCCGCGGGTGACACTGGTGACACAGAACATCGACGGTATGCATCAGCGAGCGGGAAGCGAAAACATCATCGAGCTGCACGGAAGCCTCTGGCGTTTGAGGTGCCCTTACGATGGTATATCAGAGGACATTGGCGAAAAATATAAAAGTTGCAAGTGTGACAAATGCGGGAGTTGGCTAAGACCAGATATTATATGGTTTGGTGACATGCTCAACCAGGGTGTGATGAGCGAGGCCATCGCCGCAATCCGTTGCTGCGACCTCTTCGTGAGTATCGGTACTTCCGGTGTTGTCTATCCGGCGGCTGGTTTTCCGCGATTTGCAAAAGAGAACAACGCCCGTTGCATTGAGATCAATCCCGAGGCTAACGAAATGTCGTCCCTTTACGACGAGGCGATACGGGATACGGCTGGTAAGGCTATGTCGGAGCTCTTTGGGTGAAGGCAAGCCGGTCTTATCTCTGGCCTGTTAAAATATGCTGTCCAGACTTCGCAGCTTTCAACCGGGATTCAATAAACTCGCAGCAAGCTTGGCTTACCGCTTTGTATTTGGAGCCGCGGACCTCTCCGATGACTAAAAATCATTCCATCAGAAGGCTAAGTGGAAATAACCTCCATCAGAACATCCTACTATTTATCTTAGTCAACAGCTTCTCAGTTCGTCTCAAAGAATCAGGGGGCATAAGAGAAAATTGTTTGCCCACTGGTGTTGGTTTTCCGAGGGCTAACTTGATGTATTCCAGCATCAATTCTGCCACTATCTGGTCTTTCGATGTTTTAACAAGTGATGCGGGGTTATCTGCTTTCGATCCGCTGATTTTACCGAGCTGTAAAGCCTCAGACCACCGTGCCTGCTGTATAGCACTATATATTTTTGTTAAATCATTTGTCGGCATATTCGAAAGCCATTGATATGTGGAGATCATCTGATTCGGTGTAGGCAGTCGAGGTGACTCTAGGATCATCCTGTTGTCACGTGCAAAACGCTTCATACCGGCGATAATGTTATTTGGCTGAACAAAATTGATTCCCGACCAGCCGGCACTGATCCATTGAAAAACGCCGTTTCTCATCATGGCTGGCGAAATACTTGATTCCATATAAACACCGACTGAAAAAAAATCGTAAATGTAAGATTTGACCCAGCCAAGGCCGGCTTTTGCAGAGCCGGGTTCCCCCGAGTAGTAGTAGTTCCATTCGCTGTCGCTGCCGAGGATATATCCTTTTTCCCCAACACTGGATTCGCCGATTTGCTTTGACACGGAGATCAGGACCTGACGGCCTTTGCAATTGACCAAAATGAATGTTCTTTTAACATCATATTTATAATAGAGTCCCGTTGTGGGATCGGGGGTATTCGAATTTTGCTGTAGACCATGCAAGATCAATGGGGCTCCGGCTGGGGGTATGAGTTTCCAATTGCTTGGTAGCTTCTGGAATTTACCGTGGAGATCACTCCAAAGAGAATATCGCATGGAAGATGGTCTCGTGACAGCCGGTGGGATAAGTGAGTTATAGGAATAGGCCATGAATCGAGAAAAGCTGATCTTTGTGTCGAACTCTTGATAGGCCCCTGGACATCCTTGGGATTCCAGTAAGGCATGTTCTCTGTTTTGTTTCGGGCTTTGCACATAGTCCACCAGGGTGGCAACATCTCGCTCATCAAGGCCCACTTTGGGATCATTGCAAAATTTCACCAGCCGCATTGCTGCTTCATTGATCGACGTGTGGGAATCTGTAGAACAATGGGCTACGATTGTCAGATATGGTGTAATCAACAGTAAAGCGAGGACAAGAGAAACTAATATCCAGCGGGAATAATTGATTTGTCTCATTTTAATCATGTAACCAAATTATTTTCTTTTGGAAGCGGATTTACTCGGTGAATTGATACCAAGCTTATCTGTCAAAACTTTTAATGCTTCACGAACATCGTCTTGATTTATTCCTCCCAATTGGTCGCTTATCTCATGCATGATCGCAATAAGTTCAGTTCCGTGATTATTTGAGTCAAGATATTCTTTTAAGGCTGCTGTTGCCGCATCCATGTCATGTTCTACAACAATTCCCTGATTGCGCATAACTTCGTGAATCTCACGGTCATTCCACGTTGGTTCTAATTTACGTGCCTCTTTTACCAAGACACGCACCAAAAGTTCCGGCACTATCTTACGCTTACGATAGGCGATAATTAAACGAATTATACGATAGAGAGCTTGCACCTTATTGGTGACTGGTAAGTTACCTGCAAATCGCTGCAATACCTCGTGCATTATTTGTTCACGATCCAATTGGAGTGTACTCGGGGTTGATCGCGGGATGCCTACGTCTGTTCCCCAAAATTTTTGCACCATCGGATTCGCCCATATGGCGAAAAACTTTTCTTCCTGCTTTAGATCGCGTTTGTTGGTGTAACTTTCTAAATACTGTACTATAATATCGGATGTTTGCTGTTGAAGTTTAAGATATGGATTATTATCATCTAAGCTTACTCGGTGAGTGGCAACTTTATCCGCCATACCAGCAAAAAGTTTCATCCATGGATTAACACTATCGGCAAACATAGCGTAGCTTAGGCGTAATGGATGCAAGTGTTTCATCAAGTTGGCTGTTTGAGGAGTGGTAAACATTTTAAACAGCGGTTGCACAAATTGATCATACATAGAACTAATCGATTCTGATGCTTTAGCTGCAGTAGCAAATGCACGGTCATCTTCAGTGTTATTATAGCCGAGAGCCTTGATGTCTTCAATCGTGCGTGGCTCATAATGCGATTTTAATTGGCCACTCACTTCTTCTCCCTCATTTGTATCAATTACTAACTCATATAATCCCGGTGGCATTATGTCTATTGAGTCCATGTTTTCGACAAATAACTCGTCTTCACGTTTACCAACCTTAGTCGCGGTGAAAATTGCCAAATGACCAACTTTATGGTTTAGACAATAGATAATGGTTTTGCCGTGAGCACGAATCTCTTCGGCATCTTGGTATAAATCAGCAATCCAACCAGCGGATTGAGCGGGAGGACTGATGTTATCGCCATCAGAAATAAAGGTAACCAGTGGTGAGGTAATCAAACGTGGATCAAGGCGAATTCCATCTTCTGTGGTCAAATTTCCGGTGGTTAACTCATTACCAATAAAGAGTTTATCAACGAGCCACTTAATTTCAGATGTATTAAATTGAATGAAGTCGCCCCACCATTTTTCAAATTGTAAATAACGTTCGCCATCGCTATCAATATTGGCAAATAAATTATATTGTTTTGACCATACAGAATTAGCCGGATTTAATGAGTTAAAATTCTCAATTAAATATGTTCCATCAAACTTACCACCACCAAGATCTCCTAACAATGAATTAACCCATGAGCCGCCAAGTAAACCACCAGCATAACGCATTGGATTTTTACCACGCACACCGTTCCAATACGACAACGGCGAACCAGCTACGATAATTGGACCAAAAATATCTGGACGTTGCATGGCGCTGAACATCGTGAGGTAACCAGCCGCACAGTTGCCAATTGCACACATTTTGGGACTATCTGGATGTAATGTGGCGATTTTTTCATAAAACTTGAGCTGGCCTTTGATAATATCTTCATAAGTTTGTCCATCAATTGGCGCTGAATTAAAGCCAATAAAATATGCTGGATGACCATTTTTTAAGGCATCGCCAATTTCGCTATCTTTTTTGAAACCACCAATTCCAGGCCCTTGTCCAGCCCGTGGATCTTGAATTACAAACGGACGTTTTTTATTGTCAGTAATCACACCTTCAGGTGCCAACATGCGTGCCAGCCAGTAATTAATAGGCCTTTTGAACGTTGCGCCGTCCATTAGTTTTTCAAATTTGAAATTGAGTACCGTTGATGAATTGTCGGTAGTCATCTCGACCATTTCATTACCGCGCTTGCGCATGATATCCATAAATAAGATAGTACGTTGTGTAAAATCGGCAATGTAATCTGTAAACTGCTTAGCATTTCCGGTTAATGGAACTGTGGACTGCAGTATTGATGGATTTAAAAAGGTGTTTTGTAACATCTAGATTCTCCTCCTTGGAATCAAACAGACCGGTTTCCCCTAATATTTAGGTTTATATTTGTTTTCTCCGTTTATCGCTCGTTTTCGCTGTTATGTCACAGCATTTCAAGCACTACTGCTTATACTCTCGCATGGTTATGCTTGCCTATATTGGTGATGACCTTCAGGGGCAGGTGGATACGCTGACCCGTGGGCAGAGCCGTATGGGTGTCCTTGGGGATCTCCACTGTATGATCCATAAGATAGCAAAGGATCAAGTTTTCCCGGCCCTGCTGGGTGCAGTCTCCCTTAATTTCTCCCTGATTCATGCCGGTTACCTTCATGTAAATCGTCATTGCCATTGTTCATTTCCTCATTCATAGATGTATCTGCATGAGCCATGAGTTCATCGAGGGCCAAGGGTTTTTCAGAATCATAGTGGGCAATACCCATGCTCAGAGATCCAACGCGAGGATTCCAATACTTCTTGCTCTTCTCTTGCTTCCTTCTTTTCACGCCTTCATATCATTGCTTCAAATAAAAATACCCGCAGCAATCCGCCACGGGCTAAGTCATCCGGTCATTAGGCAACCCGGCTGTCCTCTGGGGACCCGCGGCTTTCCGTCCCGCGATCGCTCGCGGTTTGGCATTGTCAACTAAGTTACCGATAACAACAAAGGAAGGGTAATGTCAAGGAATACATACGGCAGGAGAGCAGCTCATTAATTGCTGCTTACGGTTTGTGCTGTTGAATAATCGTCAAAAAAATCAAACACTTGATTACAGGAAGGCTTCAACAGACTCTTTCCTCCCCAAAAGTACCACCTTTCGACCGATTATCAATAAATTGGTCAGGAAAGTCAATCTCAACATTTGTATTTGATAGTGTCAGTATATGACTCACTTCTATCACATCAGGAAAGGAACCCGCATTTCAAAACACCCACATTCTCTATACAAGACACTCCCTTGCTGTAGTTTTAAACGATTAAAGGCTTCGTTCCTTTTTGCCGGTAATCCATCCAGATAATAAAAAATATCAGAAAAATGGAACACACTGCTGAGGGAAGGGATGATTCTCTGTTGAAAATAATCAGGGCCAGTCCCCCAGAGAGGCCATAATTCTTTAGCGTACCGAGAAGGGTAAGGCTGATAAGGGTCTTTCTTTCAACACGGATCAACCTGCCTACTGTATCAATCAAATAACCAAGGACAAAAATACTAAGAAAGGAGACAGTTGCAACCGGGAGGATCAGGGCCGGATTGCCAATAATGATCTGGCGGTTGAGGCCGACGATGGTATAGATGATAAGAAAAAAAGACCAGTCCGTTATCAGGCCTTTGAAGGGTGCGATCGGTTTATGCCAGCCCTTCAATAGAAGAACACGTGATAAGAGAATTGGCAGGAGGATCAATTCAATAGTGATCATCACCAGCCCCATAGGGTCAATATTCTTTATACCAAGGTAAAAATAGGCCATCAGGGGCAGGATCATGAGAGCTACCAGATAAGCCCCGATGGTGCTGAAAAGGGTGAACGATTCGTTACCTTTCAGGATACTGGTAAAAGGTATGACGGCCACGGCGGGAGGAACGGAGGCAATGAGAACAAAGCCAGTCCGAAGATATGGTTCTTGAATCATCAGCCGCGTCAAGATAAGAATGACACCGCTCAGGACAAGATAGCTCATTACACTGCCAAGAAAGGCCGGCATGATCATGGTGCGAACCGACCGGAAGGCGCGATTCGGAATGCTCAGAGTGGAAACGGTCATCACCACGGCCAGACCAGGCAGGATCAGCGGTTCTGTCCATGGGGCGGCCTTGTCCGTCAGCAATCCGCTAACCATTGCCAATAAGAAAATGAAGTTCCTGTTGTGGAGAAGGGACTTCAACTTCGTCATGTCCATTTGGAGAATTGTCCCATAATTACCTCATTCTACTTTGAGTTATATTTACAATACTTTATCCATCAAGTGGCGGATAGTCCGTATAACCTTTTGTTCCAGGCGTATAAAAAGTATTTTCATTCCATTCTGCCCAGATTGAACCTTTACGCATGCGCTCTACAAGATCAGGATTGGATATGTAAGGTTTACCGAACGCGACTGCATCAGCAAGACCATCCTCCAAGACCCGATTGCCGCTGTCATGCTTGAAACGACAGTTGATCACCAGTGTGCCTTTGTAACGAGGTCGAAAATGTTTTGCTATTTCCTTCACCGCATAGGGCACTTGATCCACGGGGGCCATGGGTTCAACAAAATGGGCATAAGCAAGATTCCGGTAATCGTTTAATCGCTCCACAATATACTCAAAGGTGGGAATGGTATCCTGGTCTATTGTGATGCCGAAGAAACCATGTGCCGATGGATTCAACCTAATTCCTACTCGTTCAAGCCCGATGGCTCCACTCACGTTGTCCAGCGTTTCAAAGAAAAAGCGCGCCTTATTTTCGTGACTGCCACCATATTCGTCCGTACGGATATTGGAACAGTTGGTAAAGAACTGATGAAAAAGATATCCGTTGGCTGAATGGATTTCTACACCATCAAAGCCAGCAACGATCGCATTTTCAGCTGCCTTCCTGAAGTCCTGTGTGATGTCGTGAATTTCACTCAAGTTCAGGGCACGTGGCGTTACGGTATCCTTGAAGCCCTCTGGAGTAAAGGATTTGTCCAGAGGGTTGATCGCTGAAGGTGCCACTGGTAGCTGGCCGCCGTGAAAATCAGGATGGGACATTCGGCCACAGTGCCAGAGTTGACAGAAGATGTGACCATTCCTGTCATGCACGGCCCGGGTAACCTGCTTCCAGCCTTCAACCTGGAGCTGGCTATGAATGCCAGGGGTATTGATATAACCGACAGCCTGTTTTGAGACTTGCGAGCCTTCGCTTATGAGGAGACCGGCAGAGGCCCGCTGTTCATAGTACTCGGCTATGAGTGGTGTCGCAACATTTTCATGGTTATCCGCACGGCTTCGTGTCATCGGGGACATGAATACGCGATTCGGAAGTTCATACCGCCCTACCTTGATAGGATTTAGAAGCGCATCGTTTGCCATTTTCTCCTCCTTTTATATAGTGATTCCACACTAAAGTAAAAATTATATCGTAAAGCATCTGCAGCTTACGATTCGGATTCAATGATCAGAACCGCTTATCAAAACCAACGAATTGTGTTTGTTATAATTTCATTCGCATAATAAAATAGAACAGATGTTTCCCCTGCTATCGGCTTAACTTCGAACCGACAATCCGGTTTAGGCTGACACCTGATTCGGATGCCTGAATGGCAAGATTTCTGTGAATCTCAGGAGGGACTCGCACCATAAATTTACCACTGTATCTTTTACAAGCAATCGGTTGAGGTATCTCTTCTCCACTATGTGTCATGTCCTTGATAACGATCTCGACAGTCACGCGGATACCCTTTAGAGCCGATTCTGGTGTTTTATCCAACCAGCTCAAGCTAGGAAATTCGGTACATAGGCCTACATATTCCTGATCATCTTCAGACCAGGTTACTCGATATGTATAACGATCATTTTTCAGTGGCATGTTCAACCTCCAACTTCTCAATAGCCAAAAGTACCTGTTTTACTTGGTACGCCTTAGCCTTCCCTTTATTATTTTGTATGTTAATCCTCGGATTTCCCTTCCATGGAGTTTTGTAAACATGGTGACTACCTTCTTTCTGTCGTGCCTGCCCAAAATAATAGATACAGACCTTGCTCAAGTCGGAAAACCGAACATCCGATGGGTTGTTTTTCATGTGTGTAAGAATATCTTCGATTTTGGCCATGTCCTATATAGTATCAATATTGATATTTATGTCAAGGTTTTTTTGTTTGGTGTCATGATTACGAAAATGATTCCGGGCTTATGGACATTCTATCCAATATTTATGAACCCCAAAGACCTCAATGTTCCTGCTGGTTATGCTGGGCGATCCTATTTCCCATGCAGGATGTCCATCCATCGGATTGCCTCGGAATCGCTGATCTTGCCGAGGTAGACCTGCGTGGTTTTTAAATCTTGGTGCCTCAAGATAACTTTAGATACAATTTCCAGAGGCACACCATTTCTGCTTGCATAAGTGGCCGAGTATCTCCGGAGATCATGGGGCGAAATACGGACATTTACTTTTTCTCCCCGCCGCCTGACAAGAGTTCTTGCTGTTGAATAACATATGGGAAATGGGCGGTCATCAGCTTGCAGGGAATTATCTTTGATATACTTTGTCAGCTTCTTTGAAACGTTCTCCGGCATATAGGCCAGTTCTGTTTCTTTACCAGATTTCGGATTTCGCAGGATAATGGTTCTGTCCGAAACATCCGACACTTTTATCTTCAGCAATTCGCCAATCCTTAATCCGCACCTTGCCTGAAGTTCCAATATCAGCCGGTCTCTCAGTCCTTTCGTATTGTATATCATCTCGTCCACCGTTTCCCGTTCGAGAATCTTGCGCAACACCTGTTTTGGCGTTCGATAGGATTTTCTAAGCAACGCCGTATTGCATGGATTCTTCATGTTCAGTGAACATCGGTCGATGATGAAGTTATAAAAGGCTTTTAACTGGGCATATCGGAGTCTTCGAGTGGATTTTGCAAGATCCTGCGTTATCGCTTCCAGAAAGGTGTAAATTTCATCGGAACCAATGGAGTCCAAGTCCCTCTGTGCGTGGATCATTTCAAATCTGCCAAGCACATGAACGTAACTGTCAATGGTCCTTTGCTTATGGTTTGAATGGAGATAATTATTGAAAAGCCTGATCGCTTCTTGCATTGTCATGGTCCACCTCCATATTCTTTGCCTTGTAAGGTCTTTGGGATTCACGGGAATGATACCTTAAGATGACCAGATGTGTTTAAATTTATAACGCAATGATCTTGTTATTGCGAAGTATGAGGAGTCGTGGTAGCCTTCATCTCAGAATGTGAAAACATGAAAACAATTGATCCTGAGCAATATGAGCACATCGTCTTTTTCACCGGAGCTGGGATGTCTGCTGAAAGCGGCGTTCCCACATATCGGGGACACGGCGGCGTCTGGAGTCAGTACCGCTGGGAGGAGTATGCCTGCCAGGATGCCTTCGATGGCAATCCGGAGAAGGTTCTAAAATTCCATGAAGTGAGACGTGCAGCGGTCCTCGCATGCAAACCTCACCCTGGACATACAGTAATCGCCCAATTGGAGAAGAAGCACCCACGGGTGACACTGGTGACACAGAACATCGACGGTATGCATCAGCGAGCGGAAAGCGGAAACGTCATCGAACTGCACGGAAGCCTCTGGCGTTTGAGGTGCCCTTACGATGGTATATCAGAGGACATTGGCGAAAAATATAAAAGTTGCAAATGTGACAAATGCGGGAGTTGGCTAAGACCAGATATTATATGGTTTGGTGACATGCTCGACCAGGGTGTGATGAGCGAGGCCATAGCCGCAATCCGTTGCTGCGACCTCTTCGTGAGTATCGGTACTTCCGGTGTTGTCTATCCGGCGGCTGGTTTTCCGCGATTCGCGAAAGAGAACAACGCCCGTTGCATTGAGATCAATCCAGAGGCTAACGAAATGTCGTCCTTTTACGATGAGTCGATACGGGATACAGCGGGCAATGCACTGATGGAACTATTTTGTTGATTGGCTAGCCGGTCTTATCTATGGCCGGTAAAAATAAGCTATCCAGACTTCGCAACTTTCAACCGGGATTCAATGATCTCTCAGCAAGCGTGGCTTCTCGATTTGTATTTGAAGAAAAGTACTGCCCCGGAACATTGATTCCATCTGCTGCTTCTGCAAACATGAACATTTTTATGCCCCAGCTCCAACATGATTGAAAAGTTAACAAGCCTCTGTAAGGAAACCGGTTTTGCAGCAGGAGCGGGGAGCGCCATCAAAATTCCCTGCTGATGGATGCAGACAGGGAGGTCGCCTTCCAGTTCTCAGCAGACTGATTGGTCAGGTCGATCGCCACTTTGGTGCGTCCGGCGACATGCCCCGACAGGCCTGCCCCCAGATTGAGACGGGTCCGGCCGATCGTGCCGCTCTGAACCTCGATGGGTTTGTTGAGCAGGTTGGCATTAAGGCTGACGCTGTTCCCGGCGCACTCATACTCCACGTTTGCTGATGCCGCCACCCGCCATGCGACGCCGATAGCCTGGAAGGGCTGGCTGGCCGAAACGCCGGCGGCGGGCATAAACGACTGCTTATTGGCGGCGTCTACGTTGACGTTGTAGGCAGACAGGTCGCCGCTGTCGCTAAAGCCAAAGGTGCGCATGCCCAGGTAAGTGACTCCCAGCCCTGCCTCGTAGCGCATCCTGTCTGTGGCGCCGCTTCCCCATCCGGTCATGACCGAAGCCGCCAGATTTGCGGTGGTGATTGTTGCCTTATAGCTCGTATTCATCATGGCGACGTTGCGGCTGGCGTTGATGGCGCCGATCCCTCCCCCGGCCGCTCCCTGCACATAGAATCCGCTGTCTGATGAATAGGCTCCATAACCCATTACCTGGAGATTATGCATCGGACCGCCACCCATGTTTTGATCAATGCTGGGGTTGCTTCCTCCATAGGCAACCGAAACGCCGGCCAATGAGCGGGCATTGGGTCTTTTCTGTCCACCCCCCAGGATACCGCCCATGGTGTCGTTCATGGTGTAGCCGTAATCGTCTTCCCTCCAGGTGGAAATTCGCCCTATGGCTGTACCCCAGACTTCTGCTCTGACCTCGCCTGGCTTTGCCTCGGTGAAGCCGGTAAGCAGGTGATTGCCTTCGCCGCGACGCTGCATGGCCACTGATGCCATCGTCTGGTCGACAATGAATCTGCCATGTTCGAAGTTCATGCCGAAAAGCTGGGCATAGCCAACGCCACTCATTTGGTCCATCGCCACCGGCAGGCTGCTTGTCGTCTGCGGCGCCAAGCTGTCGAAAAGAAGTTTGGTATCAGCGTTGCCCGCCCGTACACCGGCGTCCGGACGGATGCCTTCGAGGACGGCACCGACCCGCTGCCGGTTGCCGTTATCTGCTGCACCGGCAGCGGCGATGTTACGGTACGAAGCCGGCGTGACATAGAGGGTCAAGTTGCCGGCACCGTAGACGACGTCGAACCGGGTGCCGGGCCGCAGTCCTTCGTCGGGCTGCACCAACTTTTCGAAGCTGCCCAGCACGCCCCCGGGGGCATTGACGATCCGAAAGCCCTGGCCAAGGGGGGGAGTGTAGTTGTTGTTCGCCGGGGCGCTGATATCCCGCAGGATGGGATAGAGGGCGCCGCCGGCGGTGAAGGTGTCTTCTTTTTCAAGGAAGACGATGCGGTCATAGTTTCCCGCCCCGTCGCCCGTACCGGTGCCGTCGATTTCGATATCCAGCTCACTACCCGGCGCGAAGACGACGGAACCTTCGCTTTCAGCGGTTCCGGGTGAATTTCCCGGGGCGTAAACGCCCTTCACGGTCAGGGTGCCGTTAGCAACCCCGCCTCTCCCGCTTAACGTCATCCCGGCCGGAACGGTGAGGTTGCCGTTCCAGAAGACGTTCAGCTTCAGGTTGGCCCCCATCGTGAAGGGCTTGCCTGTAAAGAGGAGATCCCCCGCCCTGTTGCCGGAGGCCGCACTGTCAATCGATCCGCCGGTATAGGCCAGCTCGTTGTTGCCCATGTTTATCGTCCCCCCATCCAGGCCGATGGCAAGGGGCCGGTTGAATTTTCCCGCTTCGGCGGGGATAAAATTGTCCAGCAGGTTGAGCTGACCGTTGTTCAGGGTAATTTTTGAGCCGGCGGCGGCGATGTAACTGTCCCGCTGGACATTGACCTGGGTCCGCGTCTGGGCTGAGCCGGAGATCGCCAGGCCTCCTTTCTGGCTGTTGGCACGGTCGAGGGTGAATGTCCCGCCGCCTGTCACCCCGAACTGCCCGTCCCCGGAAATGGCGTAGTTCTGCGTCTTCGTATATCCGTTGATGTCCAATGTTCCCCCGCTGGCGCCGATGGTCAGATTCCTGCTCAAGGCGAAGTCCGCCCCGAATTTGAGGGTGCCGCCGTCGAACTGCAGGGCGTTGCTCGTGTTTCCCAGATTGTTCTGGGCGGATGCGATCAGGACGCCGCCGTTGAGGTAGGTGTTCCCGGTGAAGGTGTTGGCGCCGCTGAGGGTCAGCGTCCCGGCCCCGAGCTTCTTGATGCCGTAGCCGCCGGAAATGCTGTTGCTGAAAGTCGATGCAAGGCCGGAAGTGACATTGGCCTCAAAGTCTTCCTCAAAGATTCCCGGGCCGTTGATGGCCTTGCCGACGTCAAGGAGACCGCGGCCCATTTCCGTTGTCGGCGCTGAAGCGGTGCTGCCCGTGGTAAGAATGGTGGTCGCAAGGTTCCGGTTCGTCATCCAGGGGAATTTTTCGGCCACGAGCGCCACGGCCCCCGAGACGAGCGGCGCCGCATATGAGGTTCCGGCTCCATACACATATCCGTCATTTTGTTTGGCGTTGGCGCCGTTCATGCCCGTCACATCGTTTCCCAGACCTCCCGGTGCGGCAATGCAGTAGTTCTTGGCGACGCCGCAGTAGTTGGAGTAGCCGGCGATGGCCGTACCGTCATTGTTGGTGGCTGCCACGGTTATCCACGCGCCGTAGGCGGCGATGGCGGCGTCGTAAGTCGGCATGGCGGCCGGGGCGCCGGGGTTTGCCCCCTTGCCGGCCTGCCCTGGATCACGATCATTGCCGTTGGCAAAGACGATGACGGCGCCTTTGTCCAGCGCTATCTTCAAAGCGGCGACGATGTTTGGATTTTCTACCTTGTAATCGGCATGCTCCTTGGCTGGATCTGCGCCTCCGTTGTTTCCCCAACTGTTGTTGATGACCTTGACGCCCTGATTGCTCACGTAATTGATGGTCTGGTAAAACTGGTTATCATTCAGACCGTATGCTTTCCATTTTGTGCAGTTGCCATCTTTGTCTCTCGTTTCGCATTGATTGAAGTAGATAGTCCCCACTATAAGCTGGCTCTTGTAAGCAGAGCCCATCATGTTGCCGGTCCGGTCGACCCCGTCCATGCGCCCGGCGGCAATGCTGGCGACAAAACTTCCGTGCCCGTTCACGGTGGTCCCGTCTGCCTCCATGTCTTTTAAAAAACTCGAAAAATTGCCGGTTCCCGTAACGCTTTCCCAGTTGTCGGAGGTCAGCAACCCCGTGGAGGTCCTTTTCCAGCCCATGGCGGCGACGATGGCGTTGGTGAATTCGACATGGCTGGGATTGATTCCCGAATCGACAATTCCGATCTTGACGCCGTTGCCCGTATAGCCGCTGTCGTAGGCCGAGGGGTTGCTCGCTGAACCGCTATAAACCTTGATGGCGGCAAGGCCGGGCTGATTGTTGTACTCTGGGCCCTTGGTGAATTGCTGCCCCCAGGCTGATGACCCAATCAGCATCAACCCGGCAATGATGAGGACCCAGAATGATTTAACCATAGAGTTCAGCAGATGGAGTAGCAACACGAGCAGATAAATATTGCAGCCAACCCTGTTAGACTTTCCTCCCATCGAAAGACCAACAAGTTCTTTATAACCCATAAAAACCATTGACATTTTAATATATTTATAATATATTGCAGCAAGAGCCCCTTCCAAACCCTTGCTACTTAAAAATCTGATTTGAAACGCAAGATCAAGCAAATATCCGCGGGCATTATCCATATTATCGATCCAGCAATTGCATGAGATCACGGGCAACGGCCTTGCTATTATTCTTTGTGCTCAAGGTCTCAAGGATCTGACGGCCTTTGCTGACCAGCCCTTCCGTTCCAAGATCAGAACGTTTTTCTGGAGATGTCCCAGCTGCAAAAATTGCCTTAAATGCTTGGGGTATCTTATTAATATCAGACAGTTTATTGAAACCGCTCAGGCCCATAACCAGCGGGTTATCGTTTCCGCTCACCAATGACCTCGCATCATCGCTGTAGATGACGATTGCCTTGCCGGCATGCCATGCAATGCCGGCCTCCACCATTGCCCCCTCATCCGGAACGCGCCCGTTCATATTCAGGATCAGGCCGTCGCTGTCTAGCACCTTAAATACATCCAGGTAGAAGATAGCCTTATTCAAGATGTCGAGGGCTTTGGAATGGGGAACGCCATTTGCGAGGAATGAGTCCAGCAGGTCGGCAAGATTTATGCCGTCGCGGTGGGGAAGAAACACCCTGAAGCCGCTTTTCTCAAGCAGTACGGCGATCTGTTCCATTTCCTCCCGCTCTTTTGCATTGAACAACGGACCGGCGCAATAAATCTTCTTGACAAGAGGTTGAGCCGTCTCGAACGCTGGCGCGGACATAAAGAAAAGTGAAAGAACCATGAGAGCTGTTGCAACACCGACTAAGAAACGACACATCTGATTTCTCCTCAGGAAAGTCCGAATAAACCGGCAACGACTGGATCAGTATGGAACCACCGGGAGGTGGTTATTCCTAAAACATGTTTAGCTGATCGAGACGACGATTTTCCTTCTCCTGTTACTTTACCTGAAATTATGCGGCAAAACTACCTTCCAATCCCTTGCAACTCGAAAATCTGATTTGAAACATAAGGTCATGCAAGTTTTTCCTGTCAAAGCAGCATTAGCGGTAACAATGATTAACTCTTTACACTTTAGCATGAATAGCAGAAAATTGACATGCTCGCTTTCCAGGAAAGGAGCGGATCTGCTCCAGTAGGGAGCAATTGCCTTTCATATGTATGCGCACTTTCCAATGGGATTCATTGGCTGGCCAAATTTACCGATGTGATGATTTGTATTTGAACCTGTGATCTCTGCACCGACAAAAAATCAATCATTCAGAAGGCTAAGTGAAAATAACCCTCTCTACAAAATCCTGCTATTTTGGCCAATGGAAACATAGCTGTGCTTTCACGCCGTAGAACTTCCATCATACTCAAAAGCAGCATCTCAAATATCCCGGTGTACAGCCTGGCCCCGAAAAAGCGTGAGGAGGACCCGGGACTGGGAAACTTCTTCCGGGGGAATAGTGAAAAGGTTGCGATCCAAGACGGCGAGATCGGCCAGTTTCCCTACCCGGAGCGAGCCGGTTTCATGATCCCGGAAACTGGCGAAGGCGCTGTGAATTGTAAAGCCGTCGATGAGTTGGCTTATTTCCACCCGTTCCGCAGGGCGAAAGGCATGTCTTTCCTTGCCGGTCAGGGATTTTCTCGTCAGGCCGACCTGAATCGCCTCTAGGGGCTTGAAGGTGCTCACCCCTCCGCTGTAGGGCCAATCGCTGCTCAGACATACCTTGACCCCGCGGGAAAGCATCGTATGGAGACGATAGAGACGGTTGGATCTTCCCCTGCCCAGGGCGGGCAGAATCGCCTCCCGGAAGCTTTCGTCCGCGTAGAACCAGGCGGGCTGCATGTTGGCGATGGCGCCTAAATCCCGTAGTCGATTCATGTCATTGAGTTTCAGGAGGTCGAGATGGGTGAGCTGATGACGCCGATCGTGCCTACCGTTCCTTTGGCGGGCAGCGGTGAGGGCGGCGAGGGCCAGGGAAATAGCACCGTCACCCACGGTGTGGATGTGGAGGGAAAAACCCTGCCGGTCCAAGGCAGCGGCCATGGCGCTAAATTCTGCCGGATCCCAGACCGTCGTTCCCCTGTTCTCCGGTTGGTGCGCGTAAGGTTGGGACAAAAAGGCTGTGCGGCTCTCAATGACACCGTCGAGAAAAATTTTGGCGGAAAAGGGGCGCAGTAATTCGGATCCGTAACATTCCCGCAGGACAATGAGCCTCTCGATTTGATCCAGACCGGCTTCCGGTTCGCAGAGGAGCGACGCCCCGATCTCGACACTGAGGCGCCTCTCTTGGGCGAGGCTCTGGTATATCTCCAATTCCTCTCTCTTGGCAGCGGCTTCGTGAACAGCTACAATACCGGCCCTGGCGGCCATTTCCATAAAAACCTCCATGGCTCCCAGGAGGTCGTCATGATGGGGAGGAGGCAGACATGCCTGGACGAGATTCATGGCTGGCCACTCCCGCAGGGTTCCCGTAGGCGCCCCGGTCTCTTGATCCCTTTCGATTTTTCCCCCCGTTGGGTCAGGGGTATGGTCATCCACCCCGGCCAGTCGCAAGGCGCAGGAATTAACCCAGGCAGAATGACCATCCAGAGCGGTCAGATATACCGGCCGGTCGGGGATGACTTTGTCTAGGAGGGATTTGTGCGGACCTGCCGGAGGAAACAAACCCTGCCGCCAGCCGTTGCCCCTGATTACGGGTTTGTTGAGGTCGGATGCCTCATAAACGGCTATCTTCTCTACGTATGCGGCAGCGGTGTCTTCTCCGGCAAGGGGGCATTCGACCCATGAGAGGCTGCCATTAATCGGATGGATATGGGCGTCCCGAAATCCGGGGATCACCAGCCGGTCGGCGCCATTGATAGTTTCCGTTCCCGTTCCTATCCAGTCGGTTGCCCCGTCTTCGGTACCGATGAAGGCAATTCGGCCGTTCTTGATGGCCAAGGCCGTGGCAAACGGGCAATGGGGCTCCGCCGTATAGATGGGGCCGCCCCTGATGACGATATCCGCAGGCGGTTTCACTGAAAGTCTCGATGGGGGTCCATTTCCCGGACATAGTCCCTGATCTGCCGGGCTTCATCCGTATAGAGGGCGATCTTGTCATAATCTATACGGACGTTGTTCAGGTACTGGAGGATCAATGCTTCCCCGACTAAGGCCATAGGTAGAATGCCGGCGAAGAAAAAGCCCATTTTTTCAAATTCCGCCGTTATGAAAGAGGTGTGGGGATCTTTCAGATCAAGAAAAAGCTGAATAGCGGCTACATTTTTCAAGCAAAGCTCACGCAAAGTTCTTCGGACTTCATGGAGGACGTTGTTGCCGTAGCCGATCACATGAATTTCCGCGCAGTTTTCCGTCATGAGGACATCGGTCCGTATTTCCGATTCCGCTGGGAGGCGCTGCCGGAGATCCTCGTCTGGTGTGTGAAAGCAGTGGTTCCGGGCGCCAATGTTTGTATACAAACGCTCGATAATGCCCCGGTGTTGTGCCGGGGGGTAGAGGGTCATCATCGCGGGAACGGCGAGATACTTGAAGCTCAGGGCAACGCTGATCCGCTGGTTCTGGGCTGCAATGCCTTTGAAGATCCAAGTTTCGGGACTGGAAGCAAGGAGAAGGCCGCAATCGCGGATGTCGAACTGGGCCATTCCCCGCTGGGTAAATTCATGGTTGGTTACGGAGTAGACATAGAGGCCATCAAGTGGTTTCTTCTTGGGGCACTGGAACAGAAAGTCGGCGATCCTCTTCATGCAGCCCTGGCCGCGATATTCCTGGTTCACGAAGACAAAGGTGAATTCCGCGATTCTCGCTTCCTCATTTGGATAGACGAGGGCGGAGTGCCCCATGAAGATATTGTCTTCCGTAACAGCAACAGCGGAAATCATTTCATCCGTCTCATTGAGTTCAATAATCCGCTCCGGATAGTAGATGTGATCGTCGAAAAATGTATAGCCGTGGGATTTATAGGCGCACCGGGCAATCTCCACCGCTTCGGAGGGTTCCATCCTCCGGACCGCATAAGGGATCTGTTCCGGAATCGGCAGTGTTGGGGAGGGTGGCTCCGGCTCCAATGATTTTGCGGTTTCCGCTTCCGCACGTTCCTGTGCGGACAGGTATGACTCGATGCTCTTGGCCGGTAGATATTTGATCAGGTTTGTTTCTTTTCCTTCCATGCCGAGATTGCGGAAATAGACCTCATTCATGTATTCCTTCATGAGGAATACCCCCATCCCGGAGGCCGACATCTGATCGATATCTTCTGTCGGCTGGTAATCTGGAATCTGAACAGGATCAAAGGGCAGCCCCTTTTCCTTAACGGTGATCTTCATCCCCAAGGGCGCCCGCTCACAGATGAGGTCAAAGTTTTCCCGTTCCTGGCCGGCAAAAGCGTGGACCATGACATTGGAGATCGCCTCTTCAGCGGCCAGGTCGATTTGATAAAGATCGTCACCGACAAACCCGATTTTTAGCGCCGCTTCCTTGATGACCATTTGCGCTAAACGCAGGTAGGGGAGATCCGGAGGCAGGGATATACGGATAACGTCGTTCTTTTTCATAAGCTTAAATGATCCTTGCGACTACCAGTCTCGACAAGACCGAAAACATTGTCAGTAGGAGTCGAGTAGATCGGTTTCTTCCTATATTTAGTTCGATAATAAGTTGAAATCCAACATGTTTTATGGAATTGATGTTGAGTTGTTTTTAGAACTTACCACCTCTTGCCAAAATAATCACACTCAAAAATTAGCGCATTTCTTCCCGTATACAATGCCATGGCACAATCAGCCTATGTGTAGAGTTGTATTTGTCGTCAGCAAAGCTGATCATATCCCAGAAATGGTTGGGGTTAACGACTATTCCTCTGCTCAAACGGAAAGATTACCTTCCAGTCCTTTTTCATGTCAACTACCACCCATCCACGCCGTGCTGCCTCGTCAAACCCTTTATCCAGATCTCCCACACGGGAACCACGGTCATAGGCCCACTCTCGCACATCGTCGGTATGATGGACCAGCAGACCCAGTCTGCGGCCTTTGCCTGATGTGGCATACTGCAGCATGGGGATGTCACTGTCGGAATTGCCGAAGGCGGCAATCGGCCTTCTGCCGATCATATAGTGGATGGCGGTCGGCTTGTCATCGCCGTTGCAGATAAAATTCCTGGCTGGTTCGTAGATCACTGATCCGATATCGTCACGCATCTGGTAGCGTGCCTTGATGCTACTGCCGACGATCATCTCAGGTGGAACACCATAGGTCTTTTCAGCCCATGCGCGAATAAATTCTATGCCGGTGCCCGTGACGACGTAGGTTTTGAATCCGTTAGCCCGCAGATAATTGAGCAGCTCAAGCATCGGCTGGTAAACCAGATCAGTGATGGGACGGTTAAAGCGCGGATGCCGTGATGCTGCAGCCCAGGCTGCCGTATCGGCACGAGTTTCTTCATCGCTCCTGTCGACCTCAGTTCCGGCAGCCAAATCCAGCTCCCCCGGTGAAGCGCTATGGGCCAGATAAGCCAGGTCTCCTTCCATGGCTGCCTTGAAAGGCTGAAGCGTCTGCCATGCAGGATACTTAGAGGCCAAGATCCTCACCCGGTATATCTCATACAGAAACTGGAAATAAACCGGCTGTTCAGACATCAGTGTACCGTCGCTGTCGAAGGTTGCGATCCTTTCTTCCTTCGCCATGAAGTCCGGAGATCCGTGTGTTGTCACCGCCACGACAAAACCTATAACGGCCTGCTTTGACGGTCCATCATTCCAGGATGGGAGTGGATCGGTAGCAGCATATGCAGAGACTGTTACGAAGAAAAAGACGATGCAGATTGTCAATAGACCGTAAAAAGACTTCTTCATTACCCGACTCCTTCCAATTAATGGTAATGGCTTCCTTGTTCAGGGTAGAAGTGATTTGATTTGTTTTTGCGCCTGTTTTCCCTACGCCAATGTACTTTAACTATTAACGATTTTAATCTTGCATATTTCTAATATTTCATCAATTGAAGAGTATAAGGAATGTTACAGATGTCCCAGATCTTCGGAAAAATCAACCTCCA
>Ga0247841_10005047_pt1 | contig 21865 bp, 16 predicted proteins | sample LaCruzMarch2015__2_FD_192410 | JGI IMG/M metagenome (GOLD analysis project Ga0247841, IMG submission 192410) | Freshwater microbial communities from meromictic Lake La Cruz, Castile-La Mancha, Spain - LaCruzMarch2015_18m | ecosystem: Environmental > Aquatic > Freshwater > Lake | place: Spain... | reverse complement strand
AAACCGCTAGCTCAACCCGGGAATCCCGGGTAAAATGAACGTACGTCTCCGCCATATATTTGGTTGGTTATTGATCTTACCACCAGTATACTCCGCGGAGACGTTGCAGTTCAGGTTAGAATGTAGGCAATCACTCTTGACTTTTTTAAAAAAGGTTATAAAATAGATTAAATCGAGGTTGGTTTAATGGATAAAAAAACGGTATATTTAATTCTTTCTCTGATTGGCGCACCGATTATGATGCTTGGCTTTATCGAAACCATTGAATCCATAAGTGGCGTGCAAGGCGAAAGGGTAGTGGATTATGGCCAATTCTGGAGAAATTTCTGCGTTGCGATGGTTGGCGCAATAATTACATTAATTGGCTTAATCTCGATGAAACGCGAAGAAGATAAAATGCCGGAAGAACTTGCGAAAGTTTTCTACGGATAGTAATAATTTTATTTTTAAGCGTTTTTTCTTTATCTTAATCAGGTTTATTGGTAATGCGGCGTTAACAATCAATAAATATCTGAATTTTTTGCTGGTTGGTTGCTTTTTTATTTTTGCGTGTTATAATATATTCGTGATAATTTATGTTTGGATGGGAATTTACTTTCGTGTTTGATCCAAGCATAATTGATTTCAGCATTCTAATGCTTTACTTAAGTATTGCATTTAACGAGATCGGCTTTTATCAGGCAAGCATTGTCTGCGGCGGAATCAGTTATGCGGCTAATAGATATTTCCATAGAGGGGCTGCCTCATAACGCCTCTCTGTTGTTTTTTTAAACCACAAAACCGCCAAAATGGCGGTTTTGCATTAAAGTCTCTTTGTAAAGAGTTAACGGTCAATGGTTAACGGTTGATTATTGATTTTATTGGTCCTGATATTCATACCCTTCGGTGTGGTTTTTGAAACATACCGTGCGATCGTCGAAGTGCATCAGGATTTTTCCCACCGGTCCGTTGCGGTGCTTGGCGATAATGATCTCGGCAATGCCTTTCTGTTCGCTGTTCTCGCGGTAGCGGTCTTCGCGGTAAATAAACATCACCACGTCGGCATCCTGCTCGATGGCGCCGGATTCGCGCAAATCGCTCAGCTTGGGGATCGGCGGGATGCGCTGTTCAACCGCGCGGGAAAGCTGGGACAAAACAAGCACCGGAATATTAAGCTCGCGCGCCAAGCCTTTCAAAGCGCGGGAGTTTTCCGAAACTTGCTGCACCGGGCTGGCCGTCTTGTTTAGCGGCTCCATTAATTGCAAATAATCGATCACCAACAACCCCAAGCCATTTTCCGCCTGCAACCGGCGGCACAACGCCTTCATTTGTAAAACTGAAGGGGAGCCGACGTCATCAATGTAAAGCGGCATCTCGGCCAAAATCCCCAAAGCGCGCTGGATATTTTCAAAATCCTCGGTCACCAGTTTTCCGGTGCGGATCTTCCAAAGATCAACGCCCGAATACGCCGAGATCAAGCGGTCAACCATCTGGTCTTTTGACATTTCCAAAGAAAACACTCCCACGGGAATTTTTTCGTTGTAGGCGATGTTGGCGGCAATGTTTAGCGCCAGCGTTGATTTACCCAGCGACGGGCGGGCGGCAAGGATCAGCAAATCCGAGCGCTGCAACCCGGACAACATTTTATCCATATCCAAAAATCCGGTGGGAATTCCGCGGGTGCCGGTTCCCTGGGAAAGCCGTTCAATGCGCTCGAACGCGTCGGTCAGGGTGTCTTTGATCGGTGTGAAGTCCTGGGTGGTTCCTTTTTGCGCGATGTTGAAAATCTTTTTTTCCGCTTCGTCGAGGATATTTTCCAGATCGTCGCTTTCATTGTAACCAAGCGTTTCAATATCTTGCGACACCGAGATCAGGTCGCGCAGTACGCGTTTGTGCCGCACGATACGGGCATAGGTCGCCGCGTGGGCGCCGCTGGGTACCAAATTGACCAGCTCGGCCAGATACGCGTTACCGCCGATGGTATCAAGCAGGTTTTTGTCCTTAAGGCGGTTGGAAACCGAAAGAAAATCGATAGGATCGCCTTTTTCGAAAAGGTCGCGGCAAACATTATATATTTCTTTATGGGTATGCCGGTAGAAATCGTCGGCCGACAGGACATCGGCGATCTTAGTGATTGCCGTACGGTCGATCATCAGGCAGCCCAGCAGGGATTGCTCGATTTCAACGCTTTGCGGCGGGATCTTGCTCGGAGTTTCGATTGATGCCATAAAATATTTCTGATTTAATCCTTTTCTGCGGAAAAATGACTCTTCGCCGCACCGTAAAACAATCGTAACAAAGGCGCTTGTTTTTTGCAATCAAACTGTTTGACATGCGAGCGATAATTGCTAATATGTATTAATTATATCCGCACCTTATAATAATGGTAAATCTGGGGCAACGAACCACCTAAATGGCGGCCGCATTGCTCGAACCCTCCTTGGCGGTACGCCATAATGGATGCGGGACCTGGCATTCCAATTTTCCACGGTCCCGTATTCTTCTCATAAAACCTCGCAATCACATCGCGAGGTTGATCATTTTTAAGGCTGTGGATAACTGGCATTGACAGCGGCAACCGGAAAGGATACATTATCTGTTGTGGCCGAGTATTGCAGCGGAAAAGACGCAACGTTCGGTCACGATCGTGGCAACATTGATGGGGATTGACTTCCCGACAAAAATGTGCCATAATATATGTGAACAATATTCCATTGGAATATTGTATGCAAGAAGGAGGAATAGTAGATATATCAGTCAAGAAACAGGAAAAAGCAAGCATTTGAATGGAATACGGAAAACATTCTCACTTTATGCGGTTTTTCGGGGGCAATACTCTTACTACTTCATGCCGCCGGCATTACGTCGGTAGCGGTAATGACGATTAAGAATGTGCTCTGAATCGTAAAAATGGCTGCATATTATATTTTTTTGCAGCCCCCTTATCTAAATTTCTTCAATGTCCTTGGAAAAACTTAGATAGGGAAAGCGTCCGAATTGCAGTCGCTTGACATGCAATTTAAAAAAAGCTAGACTACCTTTGTTAACAGTAAACAAATGGCAAAAGAAAAAGCCAAAGCGAGCACCAAAAAAGTTAATAAGAAAAAAGCGGCACCGAAAGTTTGCACCTGCAATTGCTGCTCGTGCAAGTAAAGAATTGCGGCCAGTCGAAAGCAAGAAAAAAGTCATAAGATATTATGATCGATATGATTTTTTGTTTGTTTTTAACAAGCAGGTGAGTCACGGATGGGTAAGAACTTCGTCAATTAAATAGTTTGTGAAATATATAAAATTTCCACTTTGTATATTTCGAGCCAAAGTAATTAAAGAATTTTTTGAAGTTGTCTTGGACTCAGTTTTTTTGAGGATTTGATCCTGGTCCAGGATGAACGCTGGCAACGTGGATAAGGCATGCAAGTCGTGCGGGTTATATGTCTTGCACAAGGGAATTCTGTTGTAAGTAGTATTTTGTAGGTTTCAACAAAGGATGCAGTAGTATGATTATATGAATGGCCTTGAATGTTTGAGATCTAGATTTTTGCGAGTATGAAACAAATAGAATTTTCTTGTGCAAGATGTATGACTAGCGGCGAACGGGTTAGTAACACGTAGGGATCTACCATCGACACAGGAATAATCCGTCGAAAGACGGACTAATACCTGATAGCCCCTCTCAAATTTTTGCGCCAAAGTTAAACCTTGGGCATAGAAATTTGAGCGGGTAAAGGCGCAAGCCGGTCAATGATGAGCCTGCGGACTATCAGCTAGTTGGTGAGGTAATGGCCCACCAAGGCTATGACGGTTAGGGGGGGTGAGAGCCTGTTCCCCAACACTGGGACTGTGACACGGCCCAGACACCTACGGGTGGCAGCAGCCGAAAATATTGGACAATGGGCGAAAGCCTGATCCAGCGACGTTGCGTGGAGGATGAAGACGTTCGCGTCGTAAACTCCTTTTATAGGGAAAGAAATTATTGACGGTACTCTATGAATAAGCGGGGGCTAATTCTGTGCCAGCAGCAGCGGTAATACAGAACCCGCAAGCGTTATCCGGATTTATTGGGCGTAAAGTGTTCGTAGGCGGTTTGGAAAGTCTGGCTTTAAATACCTCGGGCTTAACCCGGGGGATGAACCGGAAACTTCCAGACTTGAAGATGTTAGGGGCTATCAGAACGCACGGTGTAGGGGTGAAATCCGTTGATATCGTGCGGAATACCAAAAGCGAAGGCAGATAGCTGGGGCATTCTTGACGCTGAGGAACGAAAGCGTGGGGAGCAAAAAGGATTAGATACCCTTGTAGTCCACGCCCTAAACGTTGAACACTGGTCGCTTGAAGTGTCGACCCTTCAAGTGGCGAAGCTAACGCGTTAAGTGTTCCGCCTGGGAAGTACGGTCGCAAGACTAAAACTCAAAGGAATAGACGGGGGCTCACACAAGCGGTGGATCATGTGGCTTAATTCGACAACAAGCGAGAAACCTTACCTAGCTTAGACATTCTAGTGACATTCCGATGAAAGTCGGACTTCCGCAAGGACACTAGTTCAGGTGCTGCATGGTTGTCGTCAGCAGGTGTCGTAAGATGCACGCTTAGATGCCGTAACCTGCGCAACCCTTATCGTATGTTTTACATGTCATACGAAACTGCCGGGGACAACTCGGAGGAAGGTGGGGATGACGCCAAATCAGCATGGCCTTTGACAGCTAGGGCCGCACACGTGATACAATGGCAGTTACAAAGGGTAGCGATGCCGCAAGGCGGAGCAAATCCCATCAAAAATTGCCTTAGTTCGGATTGGAGTCTGCAACTCGACTCCATGAAGCCGGAATCGCTAGTAAACGTGAATCAGCACGTCACGTTGAATATGTTCCTGAGCCTTGTACTCACCGCCCGTCACGCCAAGCGAGTTGGGGATAGCCGAAGCGCCTCGCAAGAGGAACTAAGCTAGATTCAATGAGAGGGGCGAAGTCGTAACAAGGCACGGGTAGGGGAACCTGCTCGTGGATCAATTAATTTACATTTTTGAGTGTCGGCTTTTGTTGAGGGATGAGAATTCTTCTCTTAACACCAAGACGCTGATCGGTTCGTCTCTAATAAACCGATTTAGAAAGTCCAGGGCAACTTCAAGTAATTCTTTCGGCTCAACAAAAACAACCTTATTTTAGGGTTGTTTTTGTTTTAAGTCGCGCTATTTTAAAACTCGATTGACAATACCGGGCAAATAACCTACAAGACAAACAGGCAAACAATTTTGCGGGAGATGGTTGAATTACCGTATTCTGGAATCTGAAAGGATTTAAATCGATCTTAACGGGCGATGATGGGGTGTACCTGAATTTTGTCAGCGGCGACAGCATGAAACGCCCCGCTTACGATGAGGGCATACTAAAATGGATGTTCTTCGACAAAAAATCCCCGGCGGCGCTTTGCTTTGTATCCGACGGGGTTTGTGTCGGATTTGTGCCCATTTTCATCGAAAAGGATGGTTCACTGACAATGGGAACAGCATTGGGAAAGTTTAAACAGCCCAACTGTGATACGCTGAGAAAACTCGTCAGCATCGAAGCGATTATCGAAATTGTCGCCATGGATATGGCTAAGTACCTAACGCAGGAAGCAAGGTATTACATTCGATCGCTTGAAATTCCGGAATCGCTCGTAGCTCAAGCGATCGTTGCGACCGGAAAACAGATGCAGATTGCCGATACCGCGCCACGTGAAGAATAGAGCTGGTTGGCGATTGGCACATTGTTTAGCTTTTGTTCCGGAACGTATAAAAAAATCGGCGACACTTGAGATCAATACCGATATTATTTATGCGATCTGTAGAAGGGATTTTGTTGCAGATTGCCAGGTGGTATACCTAGGCGATGCGCCCGCAAACAAAATCCATTTTGTTTTTTAATTTGACTATTTATATTGTTTTATCGAAGATTATTGAAAGATAAATCGACTGGCGCACCGGGAGACGTATGCATGAAGTTGATTAAACTGAGAAGACCCAAAAAAGGCGACACCGTAAAGATCAAGACCGAGGAAGGCGAATTTACAGTAAAAATGATAAAGCACGGCAAAAGGGGTCACGTGTCGCATTTCCGGATTGAGTTCGAAAATGGTTTAAGCCCATGGATCTCATTGGCCGACTTGGTCTCGATCAACGGACAGGCGGTTCAATAGATCTTTTTTTAAAAACAGTGGTTTTTAATAATTGACTGCGCCCAAGCTTTTGCTAAAATACAAACATAATCAATTACCGATGAAAAAAATCGAAATGAAAGCTACTGTCTGGAAAGAAGGACGGCAATACATTTCCCAATGCCTTAATGTTGATGTGGCAAGCTTTGGAACTACCAAAAAAAAGGCAATGGATAACCTGCGAGAAGCTTTGGAACTATATTTTGAGGATTCGGATGTTTCTAAAATTTCCAAAGTCGGCCAAACCGAGATAATAGCATTCACATTGGGCAATGCCTAAGGTGATCAAAAACCAAAAACATCATCAGTACCCTCCTAACCAAGGGTTTTGTTTTTGTGTCACAAAAAGGAAGCCACGCAAAATACCGTAAAAACTGCTCACCAACTTTAACCGTGATCGTGCCGATGCATGGCAAAGAAATTCCTAATGGCACATTTCGCTCAATCTTAAGACAATCAGAATTAAAAGAAAATGACTTTAATGCCTGATTTTGTCAAAAAAATTTCAAAAAATCGTTTCTTTTATTTGCTTGCATATTTTGTTAACATTAAGAATAAATTGTTCCGGAAAACGGAGCTTTAAAAAACATATAACATGGCGTCAAAACAAAACGCGGCGTGGCGCGTGGCTCTGAATTACTATATCGGAGGCATAATAATGGGAAAGATCGCGGTTTTCCTGATAATCAACATTTTTTTGGTAAACACTATTGGCGTTTTCAAGGATGGGGCTCCTTTATGGCTGGACGAGATATCAAACCTGGGTTTTGCGGCATTAATAGCATATCTCGGAGCGTGGTATATAAACAGCCGGTACATTTTCACCAAGCGCGATGTGATCCGTTGGTCAATGTATTATTATGTGGGTATTAACGTAATTTTGGTTTACGCGTTTCTCGGGTTAATGTTTGTGGCCACGCCATTCAAAATGCAATCGACCCCGGCGGCGAATCTAATCGGATCATTCTTGTTAATGGCGCTTTCGTCGATAGTCTATTATTTTGCCGGGAAAAAATTTGTAAAAATGCCAATCATACAATCCGGCGAGCAAAAACAAACAAATGGACCCTCAAATCAAAATCCCCAAGAAGGTTGAAAATTATCTTGGAAAGGCCGGGATAAAATGCGAAGTGATAGGACACCGAACGGTTTACACCGCCTTTGACAAGGCGGCGACTTTAAAGATCAAGCCGGCCGCGATCGCAAAAGTTTTGGTGGTCAAACTGGACAAGGATTTGGCATTGGCCGTGATCGGCGGCGACAAAAACCTTGATATCGATAAATTATTAAAGCTCGCAAAAGCCAAAAAGATCGACTTTGCCAAAGAAAAAATCATCGGCGAGACCTTCAAAGGCATCGATCCGGGCGCGATTCCGCCCTTTAGCGACCTATGGGAGGTAAAGGTTTTTTGCGATAAGAAATTGCTGGAACTGCCCAAGATGATCCTATCGGCGGGAAGCTACGAAAGCTCGATAAAACTGACGGCGGCGGCGTTTAAAAAAGCGACACCCGGCATGGTTGCGGGTATTTTTTCCAAAGCCAAGGATAAAAAGACCAAACCCAAAAAACAGCCCGCCAAACCCTCGCCCAAGGCAAAACCAGCCAAAAAGAGGCCTATCTTGAATAAAAGGAAGAAATAAGGTATAAATGAGTTTGTGCATTAAAGTCTTTTTGTGTTGCAAAAATGACGTTTAATTGAAGGGATCAATTGAAAATTTTGGTGGCGTTGGGCGCGTAGTTAAGTGGTATAACGCTGTCCTGATAAGACAGAGGCCGAAGGTCCGATTCCTTCCGCGCCCACCAAAAAATTAATACTTGTTGTGTTAAATTATTTCCGCCTCTGCGAGGCGAAAAGCAGAGGCTCCTGCGCCTTATAGGCGCAGGATAAACTCCGGTCCGACCGCGCCCTTCCGTAGCTTTAGCGAAGGAGGGTTCCTTCCGCGCCCACCAAAGTATTTAAACCAATTGCCGCCTTTGGGGCGGTTTTTGGTTTGGATATTCGGCGTTACTACATCTAAATGCTTCCTTTGTTATAATAAATTTATATAATCAAAACATATGCAATCAAAACAAATAAAATTAATAGTCTACTTGTTGCTTTTTTTTGGCGCCTTGCTTTTTTGGCTGGTTTCCGGGAGCGACATCGCCCAATCGTTTATCGATTTTAACCTCTCGGGAATATTGGTCGCAGGCTATTTTACCGCCGGGATCGGCGTGTTTTATTTATTGATCGCGGGCGCATGGCAGGCAATACGCTTTGTCGCAAAGCTCGTCGCAAAGAAAGACTTGGCGCCTTTAAAAAAAATATCGGGCGGGCCGCTTTTAATAATCGGGGTATTCTCGCTGTTTCTGCTTGGATCGTTAACCACATGCGGCTGCGGGGCGCGGGATAAGGCTCGCGACGCAAAAAGAATGTCGGACATGAGGCAGATGGTCGCGGCCCAGGAAATGTATTACCAGTCGAACAACCAGTATTTCCGATCCTCGATCATGCCGGTTTCTTTGGACACTTATATGCAAAATGTGCCCGCGGATCCTTCCGGCAACAACACATCGTACGGAACCGTCTCGAATATCACCTCTCCCGGGCAATTCTGTTATTACGCCGCGCTGGAAAACGAAAAGATGATCGGCTCCGCGGGATACAAGTATTACGTCGCATCGAACAACGGCAATTTTTACCTCAAGACAATTCCGGCAACATTGGAAGAGTGCGGCCAAGGAACCCGGCCTCAGCTTTAATGGCATTTTTAATGAAATTTTAATTAAGCCTGATTTTTAATGATACACATAAATCAGATTAGGAGGGACAATATTGCAAGGCATTTGTTTTGAATGCGATATATTACGCGAAACCCATCGCCACAAAAACGGCTCTTTTACTCTGTTAATATGCACTCGTTGCTTCCAGCGCTTTTACTCAAGCCATTTCAACAGGGTCGGTAATTGCCATGACTGCGGCCGGTTGAAATTCGTTGACCGCGTTGACGGCCTCGATGTTTGCCGCCATTGCCGGAAAGGACCGGAGAGAGATATGCGCAAAAAATTGAGAAGCCAGAAGAAAAGATGGCGGGAAAAGAAATTCCCGTGCGGAAGATGCGGTCATGCAAGGTTGTTGACGCATAACGACGTCGCCGGCCGTAAAATTTGCACGCGATGTTTTTATACGTGCGGACCCGGATCCGATCTCACATTACCTGAGACATCGGATTAGGTCTTTTTTTTATGCAATCAAAGACAATGATCGACAAATCAAACCTAACCCTTAACGATCGGCTTTAGGCGCGTTATTAAAAGCACCGCGGCAACACACATCGCGGCGGCGAGCAGGAAAGAATTGCCGTAACTGCCAACCTCGATGGTTTTCATTAAAACCGCGCCGCTTTTATCGATCCCTTCGTAAGGCACGGCCTTGATGCCGGATATCAATTGCGGCGCCAGCCAAGGCCCCAGCAGCCCGCCGGCGCCGTACGCGGAGAACATCAGGCCGTAATTGCCGCCCACGGATTTTACGCCAAAATAATCGGCGGTGATGACCGGGTACAGCGCCAGAAATCCGCCAAAACAAAAACCGATCATCGAAACAACAACGACAAAACTCCAAAAATTTACCAAACTTCCCAGGATCAGCATGGCCACGGCGCAAAGCGTGAATATCGACATTAAGGTTTTTTTGCGCCCGAGCTTATCGGAAATCCGGCCCCAAACGATACGGCCCAAGCTGTTCAATATCGAAACCGCCATCACCGCCACCGCGCCGGCGGATAAAATTTCCGCGAATGCAGGTGCCAAAACGACACCGGCGTTTTTTGTGATTCCCGCGATCGATACCGACTGCCAGATGTTGACGATATTCATAATGACCAGCAACCCGGCGGTGCAGCCGATGAAATAGGTAAGCCACAAAATACCGAATTGCCGGGTTTTTACCATCTCCTTGGCGGTAAAATCTATTTTTTGGGTAACGGGTACCGCCGGCGCATTCCAGCCGTCCGGGCAATAGCCCGCGGGCGGCACGCGCATCAATTGCGCGCCGATAACGATGGCGCAAAAATAAATCAAACCAAGATAAAACAACGCCGCCATGACTCCGATCGTCGCGATAAAATAACTTGCCAGGGGCACGAACACCAATCCGCCGGCGCCGAATCCCGCCACTGCCAAACCGGTAACCAAACCCCGTTTATCGGGAAACCATTTTACGCAAGTAGCGATAGGACATACATAGGCCGCGCCAATACCGATGCCGCCTAAAACGCCAAATCCGAAAACAAACTGCTCCAGCGTTTGCGCCTTGGCGGCGACAAACATTCCCGCGAGCAATAAAAACGCGCCGGCCATCGAAGTTATCTTGGGGCCGATCCTATCCTGGATCCGTCCGGAAACGACCATGCTCAGCGCGAAAAAAGCCAGCACCGCCTGCGACGGCAAAACAAGATCGGTGGCCGACCAATCCGGAAATTGGTTTTTCAGCGCCGGTTTAAAAACGCTGTAAATATATATCGCTCCCAGGCTGACCTGGATGAACAGCGCGCCCAAAACCACGAACCAGCGGTTTTTTTCCATATATTTTTTGATCATTACGGAATTGTATCAGATAAACAAATTTTAACAATAAAAAACCAGATTTTCCTATGGAAATAATATTTCGGGATTGCTATAATAATTGAATACAATCAATGTGGCGATTTTTTTGTGTTACTTAAAATTAATCCGCAAATTGGACAGCAAAATCTTTCAAAATAAAAAAATAAATTTTATCGTTGCCATGATCGCGTGGGCAATGGTTTTTTGGTTATCGCTGGCGCCCGCGCCGGCGCTGTTGGCGCAGGATGCCGAGCCGGCTTCCGTCGCGGCGCCCGTTGTCACGGCGCCGTTGGAAACGCCGGCCGCCGAATCACCTTCGGAGGCGCCCGCTTCTGTTGATATTCCGTCCAATCCCGCGGTTATCGAAAGCGCGCCTGTTCCATCGAAAGAAACCTTTATAAACAATAAAAAGGAAACGCCGGAACCCACCGGCTCGAAAGCGGAAACCACGGAACCCGAAATTTCATCGGGACCGGCGCGCGAAACGCAAGACCGGGAAAACGCGATATCGACGGAGCCTGAAAACAAAGAGGAGAGGACCGATCCCGACGTGAAATCACCGGAAGTTGATAGTGAGCCCGACAACAGCGGAACCCAAACCGAGGAAACGGAAGCGAACGAGCAAATCGATGCCGCGTCATCCGAAGAAAAGATCGTCGACAATATTCAGGAGGTCGACACGGAAACCGAAAAAGTGAAGATATTGCCCGGCGGCTTCAAGACTTTGCCCGAGGGCGCGCTTTCGGCATGGAAAAACCCGCAGGCGGCGTTCATGCAGGATCTTACTGAAACTTTCGGGACGAACGGTTTTGACCAAAACAATTCCGCGGTGCTTGATCTGGGCGTCAATGACGAACAAACGATCACTTTCAGCGGTTTCGGCTCCGGCACCGAAAACAGCAACCGGGAAATACAAAATTTGCAATTGCGTTTGTCGATGGCGGCATTGGCAAAAGACGCCGGCGATTCCGAGATCGTTATCGAATATAAAACCGGGGATGACTGGTTGAAGGCGGGCACGATATCATTGTCGGAGGAGATTTCCAACGAAAAGAACGGGGGATTTTTCTTGTTTCCGCTACCCTTACCAAAAGACGGCGCGGAATTGGAAAATTCCAGCCTCCGATTTCGCTATGACCCCAAAGAAGGTATATCCGGCAATGTGTTCATTGACGCGGTATGGCTGGAAGCTAGCTATACGGTTCTTCCCAGCCAAAAGGAACTTGCCGACGCAATGCGGAAAAAAATAATCGAGAAGTTTTTCAATAAGGACGAAAACCCCACGTTTATATTTTCAAACCTTGAAAGTAAAAAGAATTTTCTGCAGAAACTGTTTTCCTGGGTCAAAGGTGAAAAAAAAGAAATTAAGGCGACGATCGTCAACCCCCGCGAAGAAGAATCCAGCGACGGGATCACTATTGACGGGCAGGTGGTAAAAATTTTAAACGTAAACAACCGTCAATTCCGGCCAGGCAAATATACCATTAAAGTAAAAGTCAAAGAAGGAGACTTCGAAGAAGAACAAAATCAGCAATTCGAATGGGGAGTGCTGACGGTCAATACCGATAAATCAACCTACAAGGCGGGTGACACATCGCAAATTTCGCTGGGCGTTTTGGATAAATACGGCCATACGGTGTGCGATTCGGAAATTATTTTATTGGTAACCGATCCTGATGGAAACATCTCTTACCCCGAAGCAATTCCCAGCGGCGATTGCGACCGCGACAACATAACCGATAAACCAGATTACGCTGCGACATATTCTACCACGACAAGCGGAAAATACTCGATCGGAGTGATCGCGACAACGCCGGATGGGGCCCAGGAAATAAGCGATTCGTTTGAGGTATTAGACTCTGTTGCTTTCGACGTGCAAAGAACCGGACCAACGCGCATCAATCCGACAGCGAGCTATCAAATGAAATTTAGGATCGCGGCAAACGAGGATTACGCCGGGACGATAACTGATTACGTACCCGCGGATTTTAACATCCTCGAACCGTACGGCGACGACAACTCCACAACTACGGCGACAACCGAAGGCAATTTAAAAAAAATAAGCTGGGAAGTAGATATGAAGTCGGGACAAATCTATGATTTCGCCTACACTTTCAAAGCGCCGGAAGTAAGTCCGTATATTTTCCTGATCGGCCCCCTGCAAATCGGTGATTTTTATGAGACCCGCCAATGGCAAATCGCTTCGGACGCGACTTACACATCATCGGGCGGTGGCGACTGGAATACAAATTCAACTTGGGGAGGCGGCGGCCATCCGATCGCCGGCGACATCGCCAATATCGCCGGCCACGCGATCACGGTCAATGCCACTGACGCGGCGGCAACAACTGTTACCTTTACCGTAAGCGGTGGGTCGATTTCGGTTGGTTCGGGTCGACAGTTGGCGATCAGCGGAACCATGACGTTAAAAAGTTTTATTACTGGCAATAGCGCCGCCACTCTTAGCGGAAGCGGCCAGATTTCAGCAAAAAATCTTTTTGTTGGCGATACCGCATTAACAGCCTGCGGGACGACGGCCACTTACACTACAAAAATGACATCGACAATCACCACTCTAAATGTTACCGGCGGTACGGGCAGTTACCTTGAAATCAACAGCTACTACTTTAAAGGTGGAGGCAAAACGTGCAGAAATAACGGGTCTTTCTTGCAAAATACCGGAAACGTGACGATTGAAAAGTTTATTAGATTTAGTCCGGCCGCCAGCGCTACCAATCCCGAATACACTATGGTCGACGCCGGAGGCAGCATGAACGGCACATTGTCGTTAGGCAACTCACTTGTAGGAACAGGGACCTTAACCGTTGACACGGCCGGATGCGATACAACCGTCATATATCCGACTTCTGCGCCCGAATCGATGGTTTATCACAATCTTACACTGAGCATGGTTAATTCAATGTTTGGGGCATCTTTGAATACCATCAATGGCAATCTCACGCTTGCCGCCACGGGAACTTCAGAAGTAAACACGAACGGTAATTTAACGATTGGCGGAAATTTAATTATTAATTCTAGCAATACCTTTACCGTAGGCAGTACCTACACTTTAAGCGTTGGCGGAACATCGACGATTGATGGAGGGTTAGCGATTACCAGCACCAGCGGAGCAAAAACTTTTACCGGATTGGTAACCGTCAATAATGGCGGAACCTGGAACAATTCGGGCAATTGCCCCGTAACTTTTGCAGGTGGCCTGACAAACGCTGGTACATTTACCGCGGGAACCGGCATTCAGACATTTACCACCAACAACCAAACCATCACATGCACCGCCGCAATTTCGATTCCAAGCATGACGATCACCACGTTCAAGGCAATACATGCTTGCTCAGAAACTTATCCTCTAACCGTAAGCACCGCGCTTATCGGAACGGGCGAGCTTGAGTCCGCCGTTGACAGCTATGTGAAGATCGGCGGCACTTCAACAGTGACAACATGGGATAATGCCACCGCTACGCCAAACACCGTGGAATACTATGGGACCGGAACTCAAACGATCAGGGGCTTAACTTATTGGCATTTGAAATATACCGGGTCAAGTACCGGGACGCTAAGTACGGCAGTCACTGTCAACGGCGACATGACCATATCCAGCGGAACGGTCGCGACCGCCAACTACGTAGTGTATTGGGGTGGCAGTTTTTCGAATTCGGGAACATTCACTGCGGGCAGCTCGTTGATCTATATCCAAGGTACCAGCGCTTCGCCCACCATTGCGGGATTCACGACTGGCAACACCATAAACTTTACCCGTACCGCCAGCACCGCCACTTTTACCGGCAATGTATCCGCGGCAACACTGACAATGAATGGCGGTGGTGGAACTTTGGACTTGGGAGCAGGACTAACTCACACATTGAGTGGCAATGTTACATTGACCGCGGGCACGCTGGAAGGAGGTTCGAGTAATTTATCACTAAGTGGCACCTGGTCGGGCGCATCCACGTTCACCGCGGAAACAGGCACGATAACTTTCGCCGGCACCGGCGCGCAAACAATACCGGCGATCAACTTTTACAATTTGGCCACCACCGGCGCCCGCGCCGCGAACAGCATCACCTTAGGTAATACCGCCAACTGGTCAGCGAACGGGAACAGCACCACCGTCAGCGGCACCGGCTCTCCGGCGATCGTCGCACTTTCCGCCACACGTGTGGCCTTTATCGATAATTCGCATGCCGAATTGCGCACCTACGAACTGGGCGCCTCCGGTTGGACGCAAGTTGGAAACAGCCTGGCAATCAACAACACCAACGTTCCCGCTTTGGCCGCGCTTTCCGCCACACGCGTGGCCTTTATTGACAGCTATAACGACCAGCTTCGTACCTACGATTTTAACGGCACCGATTGGTCAATGACCGGGAGCGGTTTATCGATCAGCGATTGCGGGGTTCCCGCTTTGGCAACACTTTCGGCCACGCGCGTGGCCTTTATCGATGCTTTCAACCATTTATTGAAAACTTACACTTTTAACGGTTCCACCTGGTCACAGGTGGGAAACAGCTTTTCTATTTCCAGCATTACCCAGCCTTCATTGGCCGCGCTTTCTGCCACGCGCGTGGCCTACATCGATAGCTCCAACGACCAGCTCCAGACCTATGATTTTGCCAGCGACACGACCTGGTCGCAAACCGGGAATGGTTTGGCGATAACGCTAACCGGATACTCGGCCCTGGCAAAACTTTCCGCCACGCGCGTGGCGTTTATCGATGACTCCAACGACCAGCTACGCGCCTATGACTTTGACAACACCGACTGGACGCTGAACGGCAGCGCCATTGCCGTAAGCACCACCGGTACTCCGGCTCTGGCCGCGCTTTCTGACACGCGCGTGGCGTTCATCGACAGTACGAATATCCAGCTCCGCACTTATGAGTTCGAGAGCAAGATTGGCGTTGCCGGCTCGTTTGCCCCGGCGGCGACATTTACCAGCGGTGGCTATATCACCACGGGATCGACGGTTGAATACAACGGCAGTACCCCATGGCCTTACCACAAACAAGTCACTATCACGGGACAGTCGGGCGCGGGCACGGATTACCAGGTATTGCTCAATGTGGGCGAAAGTTCCGGCGCCACGGGCGAGGATTTCGATTTGGCAAGCCACGCCACCAATTTTCCCAACGACATCATGTTTACCGCTACCGACGGCATCACCGTATTGCCGTATTATGTGGAAGAAACCACCGGGACCACGCCCAACCGCTTGTCAAAGATCTGGGTAAAGGTATCGGCAAATTTGGACACCAACCAGAATATAATCATTTATTACGGCAAAACCGGGGCGACGAGCCAGAGCAGCGGCGATAATACTTTCCGTTTTTTTGACAACTTTGATGACTCCGCGATCAATGCCGGCAAGTGGGTGACGGCAAATTGCGCGACTTATTGCTCCATTGCCGAAGCCAGCGGTTATTTGCGCATGGCGGTAACCACATATAGCGCGTCCAAACTTTACGTGCAAGCCAGTTCCGTTTCCAAGCTTACCTACCCGATGACAATACAGCACGTTGCCCGGGTCGGGACCAACAATATACATACCTGCGTTGGAACCGGCATCGACCAGGGCTGTACTTACGACGTTTGCGCGCTAACAACATGCCAAGGTATTCGTAGCGACGCTACTTTTGCAGTACCGGATTTTACTGTCGTGCCAACAAACGTGGCCACCCAAAGGATCGCGGCCAGCACCTGGGTCAAACACGAAGAAAAACTTGCTTCGGGCGCGAGCAATAGTAATATCGGAGGCACCGATTACAGCAACACCGCCTCGATTTCAACGGCAGACGATTACTTGAAATTAAACGTCAGGAAATGGGATACTCGCAGCGTCACATTGGACTTTGATTATATTTTCATCCGTAAATACGCCGCCACCGAACCGGCCTACAACACTTCCGGATCGGAGGAAACCGACGCCACACTGACGCAGATTGTCGAGGATTCGTTCACCTATAACAACTTAAGCGTCAAACCCGGCCTAAATAATGCGATTGCCATTCTTAGCGCGGGCACTTTGACCGTGCAGGGGAATATGGTGGTCGGAAACGGAAGTAACACCGGCGTGAGCGTTACCGCCGCAGCAGCCGATCCCAACATTACCGTAGCAGGATCTTTTACGGTTAACCCGAGCACCACTTTTACCGGCAGCGATAACACCTCGGCAACGCTAAATATTGACGGGGCGCTAACAATTGCCGGCACATTTGCGGCGCCGGCGGGAACCAGCGCCACAACATTCACACTGGGTGGAAGCTTTATCAATAACGGCACTTATACGCACAATTCCGGCCGCGTCACCTTGGACGGCAACGCCGGCGCCAACAACCAAACGTTAAGCGGAACGACGACACCCACGACTTTCTATCAATTTTTTATTACCGCCGGAGGCACGCGCACGGTTTATTTTAGCGACAACAACCATTACGCGATCGCGGACAACGGCACGTTCAACCTTGCAGGAACATCGTCATTCGGATTAACGGTAACGAGAGCCAGCACTGTGGCGGCCTGGTATCTCGATGTCTCATCGACCAACACCACTGTTTCCGTGTTATACACAACCGCGGCCTGGTCCAACGCGTCCGGCGGCAAAGAGATCAACGCCACCGGCGGCACCAATACCGACGGTGAAAATACCGTCAATTGGGTATTCACTATCAGCAATTATCCGCCCACATGGTCCGCCCATCCCCACGAGGATCCAACCTCGGACAGCGCTACTCCCACGAGTGTCGGCTCAAACCTTGTCATTAAGGCCACGGCCGCAGATACGGAAGATAACCAATATTATCTGGCGATCTGCAAAACCAACGCAATCACCGCCAACAGCGATGCGGCGCCGACCTGCACCGGCGGCGTTTGGGCGATTTCGGCGGCAACCGACGCCGATGCCGAAGCAACCGCAAGCTACACTGCCAGCTCCACCGATACCGGAGAATCGTACGCCTGGTACGCGTTCGCTTGCGATAAAACCGCGAGCCAGTACGGCTGTACCGCAATGGATAACGACGGGACTTCAGGAAACAACGGGACGCCGTTTTCGGTCAACCACCGTCCCACGTTTACAACCGTGGCCAATGACGGGCCGAAAAATCCCGGCGCCGCGGATCTAACCATTACCGCCGAATCTTGGGGGGATTCGGATACCGCAAGCGCACAAGACACCGGCAGTTTATATGTATGTAAATCCAATGACTTCAGCTCAGCTTCAAGCACCTGCGGAGCCGCCGGCACGTGGTGCTCGGAAACCGCCATCGCCCCGCCCGCCGGCGCTTGGCTCAGCGATTACACCCACCGCGTAAAAGTACCGGTAAATTACACGACCGCGGGCGCGCAAACCGATTACACGATGACTTTGAACATCGTGAAAGGGACCGGCACCAACAGCGCCGGAACCATATATCTCAATAACAACGCCCTTAACTGGCCGGTAGACATTAAATTTACCTCCTCCGACGGCACCACACAACTTCAATATTACCGGGTGGAATACGACTCGACCGACGGCACCTGGGACGTGGAACTTCCCTACATTGGACCATCCGGATCCACTGATTTTTATGTTTATTACGGAAAATCCGATGCCGCGTACACCGGCAGCGCTTACGCCGCCTACATCTGGGGCGACAGCTTTGAGACCGGGGATTTTAATTGGTACAGCATGTGGTGGCCGATCGGAGGCGCTTGGTCGGTGCAAACTTCGGTCAAGCAGGACGGTTCCTATGCCGCTCTCGGATCGCCGGCCACTCTTGGCCGGGGATTGGAAAAAATGGTCCAATACAGTAATTCGATTGCCGTAAAAATGTGGGTGCGCACCAACCAGATCGCCAATTACATGATGCAACCGGCTTCAATGGAAACAACCGAAGCCCGGGATAGGAATATATGGCCGCTTGCGATGCTGAACGGCAATTTCATGTACTGGAATGGAATTGCGACTGTAAATCTGCCGACTCCGAAAACATTCTCGGTCGATACATGGTATAAAGTGGAATTTGCAATCGACTTGGTCAGCAATCCGAAAAAAATTCGCTGGCTTTATGTGGTTGACGGCGACGCCGGCTCCGCGGATCTCAAGAATGATTTTAACGAAGTGCCTACGCAAATTAATCGTATTTACAACATGAGCGCGGCCAACGGCGGGCCGAGCTTCTATATTGACCAGATGGCGGTGCGTAAATACGCGTACCCGGAACCCACCTGGGCTACCCCGGAAGCCGAGGTGGCGGGCGGGGCAACCCTTTCCTGCAAGCTCACTATTTCGAATCCGCAAGCCCATGGCAATGTGGCATATTACGCCTATCTTGTAGATTCTCACGGACTTTTATCGGAAGGACAAAGTGGCGTTCAAAACACGTTCGGGGTAAACGATATGCTGCCGGCGGTTTCTGGAACTCCCACGCTAAACAATACCGCCGCGATCGACCTGACCGGCGAAAAAACAACCACGGATATTTATGTGAGGGGAGTGGTGACCGACGACAACGGCTGTGCCGATCCCAATGCTTCCACCACAGCTGATACATGGCAAACAACCTTAACCACCCGCACCGGGTGCAACACCGCGGACGAAGCGAACGGGAACAAATGCTACTACCACGCCACCTGCGCCTATGACGCCACAGTCGATCTTTGCGAAGGCGGCAACGACAAAACGGCGGGCTTCAAATGCACCGTGCCGTTCCAATATTACGCCAATCCCACCGATGCCAACACGCCGTGGGCGGGTGACAACTGGACCGCCACTTTTATTCCCGGCGACGACCAAGGGGAAAATATTTTGGCCGAAGTCAATACCGCGCCGCAGGAAATGAACAGTTTCCTTTCGCTCGGATTCGCGACCGATTATGACGCGGTCAGCTTTGGCAACATGGATCCGGGCACCAGCACCAATCCGCTCATTGAAAGCATGCGCGTAGAGGCAACAGGCAATTGTTCGGCAAATACCAATCTTTACGGAACCGCAATGACCGGCCCGGGAACCGATATTCCGGTGGCCAACCAGCGCTATGGGTTGGGAGCCACGCCTCCGGCATGGGGCGACGGCACGGAACTTGCCGCGACATCCACCCTTGCCAGCTTGAACATATGTAAAAGCGGCTACACCGCCACCCCCGAATGGAAACCGATCTGGTGGGGAATTAACGTGCCGGCCGGGCAGGCCGGCGGTGATTATACCGGTACCAATTATGTTGTCGCGGTTAAAAAATCGTGGGCCACTCCCGGGGACTGGTGCGAGTAATCAAAGCCGGCGGTTCGATTTTTATTGATAACGAGCGTTTATAGACAACACTTAAAACGAACAAAGTAATGTGTCGCAGCAAAAAATACCGATAGCGCGATGATGATGTATAATAAAATATTGCAAACTTTGTGAAATGCGGATAAAAATTAACCGACAACTACAAGCTGTTATCAGCCTGCTTATTTCATTTGTCATGTTATGTGGTGTTTTAGGGTTAGATGGCGTATCGGCAAACACTCTCAACGCGGGATCGTCGTTGCACGTAAACCAAACAAACCGCAACTGTACTTGGAGCGCAGCCTCCGAGGGTAATTGGTCCACCGCGGGCAATTGGACGAATTGCGGCGGCGGGACTCCGCAAACCGGCGATACGGTGATCTTTGACGGCACCTCGGTCCAAAATTCGACCATAGATTCTTCGTACACGAACCAGCCGCTCAGCGTCACCATAAATTCGACATATTCCGGCACGATCACGCAATCGGCGGCTTTGACGATTACCGGGAATTACAGCCAAGGCGACAATTCCACGTTTACCAATTCAGGCTATAACCTGACGATCGGCGGCACCACCACCATCGGTGGCGGCACCAGTGGTATTTTTGCGATAACTTCACTGACGGGAACCAAGATTTTTACCGGCCTGGTCACCGTTGCCGCCGGCGGCACCTGGAACAATTCGGGGCAGAGCGCGGTGACTTTCCGCGGCGGAATCACCAACGGCGGCACATTCAGCACCACCGCCAACAACACGATAACATTCGACACCAATTCCCAGAATATAACATGCAACAACGCCAGCATCTCGCTGCCCAACATAAACGCCACCGGCGTGACCGTGACCAATAAATGCACCGGGTCGTATTCGCTTACCGTTGTTTACGCGCTATCCGGCACCGGAGGACTGACACAAGATACGGATGCCAATTTGTATATTGGCGGAACATCAGCGATAACCACGCTTACTGTAAGCGCCAGCGGTAATACCGTATTTTATTCAGGTACATCATCACAAACCATACGGGCAATTAATTATTACAATTTAAGCAGTACGAGCACGGGGGCGAGAGTATTGCCATCAAGCGGAACACTTGGGATTGCCGGAACTTTTACGCCGAGGACGAATTCCTACACCATAACCGGATCTACGGTTGATTTTAACGGAACGGGGGCCCAAACCATTCCGGTTTTCAATTATAATAATTTAACGAGTTCCAATTCCGGCGCGCGGACATTGGGAATTATCGGCCAAACGGGAAGCGGTTTAACTATCACCGATAACGCCACTCCCGCACTCGCCGCGCTTTCCTCCACCCAAGTGGCGTTTATAGATGCGACCAACAAATCATTGAGTACTTATACTTGGAACGGATCTACCTGGTCGCTGGTCGGAAGCGGATTGACAATTACAAACGCCGGCCTGCCCGCACTCGCCGCGCTTTCCTCCACCCAAGTGGCGTTTATAGATGCGACAAATGACTCGCTGAGCACCTACGCCTGGAACGGATCAAGCTGGTCGCTGGTCGGAAGCGGATTAAGCATTGCCAATGTTAATAGTCCCGCGCTGGCTCGGCTTTCATCCACCCAGGTGGCGTTTATCGATTGGGTCAACAAATCATTGCGCACCTACACTTGGAACGGATCAAGCTGGTCTTTGACCGGAAGCGGATTGACAATTACCGGCGCCGGCTATACCGCGCTAGCTCCGATTTCCTCCACCCAAGTGGCGCTCGCTGACGGAACTCTCGACGTAATGCGAACCTACACATGGAGCGGCTCCGCTTGGTCGCTTGTCGCCGACAGCGAGTTAAGCATTAGCGGTATCGGAGCGCCGGC
>Ga0247841_10005045_pt1 | contig 21870 bp, 38 predicted proteins | sample LaCruzMarch2015__2_FD_192410 | JGI IMG/M metagenome (GOLD analysis project Ga0247841, IMG submission 192410) | Freshwater microbial communities from meromictic Lake La Cruz, Castile-La Mancha, Spain - LaCruzMarch2015_18m | ecosystem: Environmental > Aquatic > Freshwater > Lake | place: Spain... | reverse complement strand
AACAACAGGATATACTGCAACGGCTGCTGCAAACCTGGTATTATCGGGAGGTTTTACACAAAAAGGAGTTTTCCCTCCTGAATTAGTCGGGTGTCATCCGGGATGCACTCAATTTATTCTCGACTACCTTAAGGAAAAAAAGGTAATTTACAGAATTACAGAAAATATTTTATGATTAATTTGATTAAGATAACCGTGTTATTCAATATATCTGCAAAAAATCAATTTTACTTCCATCCGGTGACAAATGTAAAAAATGAAGGTTTGAATGAATTAATAAATAAAAAGAATGCCAGAATCATTTTGAAAAATTGATTTCATTGAAAAAAACAAATTAAATATTTCGTAATTTCGTCAAAGTATTTTATCAGTTTGTCAATATTATTTTAAGCAAATTATTAAAATAGTTATCCGTTTGACGATAACTAAAGGATCGACAAATAATTACAAATTAAAAAACCAGAATTATGAAAAGAATCATGTTATTCATTTTTCGGAATCCTGGTAATCCGGCTGATTGCTGGGAAACATATAGTTTAATAAGCGGTTCCGAAGAGAATTCCTATTGTGGTTTTGTAGCCATGTTTAATGTTATTCCTATTGTACCGTAGATTGGTGTATATATAAACAAAAGCAATAGCAAACTGCAAATATTTCCAAACCCCTCGCAGGACATGATTTTTATTAATAATGCAAAATATTATGAAAAAATTGAAATTTTAAACACTATGGGTCAAATTATAAAAATTGATTATTATAAAAGCGGAATTGATATTTCTGTTCTTGCACCTGGTGTTTATTTATTGAAATCCGTAAATCGAAATACTATAAATTATGCAAGATTTATTAAATATTAAAATTAAATTTATGAGAACTAACATAATATATTTAAATTTTCGATTTTTTCTTACAAGCTTATTATGCTTAATTGTTTTACTATGTGCCAATTCAAAAGCATCTTCCCAGGGCTGTTTACCAGGTTTTACAGAGTTTACAACCCAATCGCAGATTGACAGCTTTCCGATTAATAATCCCGGTTGTACTATGGTACTTGGAGGAATTTTTATTCATGGAAGTGATATAACTAATCTTCTGGGTTTTAGTTCTGTAAGTTCAATAGGGCATATTCAGATTTATGATAATGATTCTCTTACTAGTCTTTTGGGACTTAATTCATTGGATACAGTTATGGGACAATTTCTTATTTGTGATAATCCAGTACTTCAAACTTTAGCCGGACTTGATTCATTGAAATATGTTGGTAATGACTTAATTATTCAATCCGATTCACTTCTCTCAAGTCTTGAGCATTTAGCATCACTTATAGAGGTTGGCGGAGATCATATTGGAGGAAATTTAGATGTTCAGGGAAATTATTCACTTCAAAATCTACAGGGATTGAATTCATTACAACAAGTTAATGGGCGCATTATTATTGGTGCAAACAGTTCACTGGAAAACCTTTTCGGTATTTCAAGTTTAACCGGAGGGGATTTCTATGTTCATAGAAATTATTCCCTTATTGATTTTACAGGCTTTGAAAATATTAAACGGTGTACTTTGGAGATTGAGTGGAATCAAAATATGGTTAGTCTCTACGGGCTTGAATCAGTTGATACATTAAGTTTGGAACTTGCATATAATGAAAAACTGATTGATATTTCTGCGTTGGAAGGTGCATATTTTATTCCTAATTATTTTTTACACATTAGGTATAATGCTTTGTTGTCTGAATGTGCAATTCTGGGTATTTGTAACCGCCTTGCATATACTTATGGTAATGTTGTAATAATCGACAATGCTCCAGGCTGCAATTCAATTCAGGAAGTAGATTCGATTTGCAACCTCCAGGGGATTGAGGAGGAAATTACTCTGGGAAACTTGCTGATTTTTCCGAATCCTGCCGGTAATAATATTGAAATGAAGGGGATCAACTGCCCTGCCGGCCAAATGGAAATTGAAATCTATAATTCCCTGGGCAGGCTTGTCATTTATGAGAAGCAACCGTTCCAGGATGGGCGGGTAATGATTCTCGTATCAAACCTTACCACGGGCATTTACCTCCTCAGGGCACAGGTATCAGAAAAGCTATATACAGGGAGGTTTGTAAAGGAATAAATTTTTTTGATATAACAAAAAACCTGCAGTTTCCTGCAGGTTTTGTTTCAAATATTATGATTATAAATTAATTATTCTTTTATTTTCCCTCCTTCACATCATCAGCATGATTATCCTGTTCATTGGCTGACTCTGTTTCCTGGGATTCTGCAATAGTTTCAGAGGCAATTTCATCCGGTGAAGTTTTCAATTCTTCCTCTTTGGTCTTTTTCACTGGGCGACGCCGGCGTATGGTTTTCTGCTTTGTTTCCTCAGCTTTGATCCCCAGCATATTTTCGTTATAATCCACCAGTTCAATAATACATAATTCCGCTGCATCACCCTGTCGAAAACCTGTACGCAAAATACGGGTATATCCACCTGGTCTTGCTGCAATTTTAACCGCTACTTCACGGAACAGTTCTGAAACTGCAAATTTATTTTTCAAACTGCTGAAGACAATACGACGGGAATGTGTCGAGTCGGTCTTTGAACGTGTAAGTAATGGTTCAACATAAACCCGTAATGCTTTTGCTTTAGCTACTGTAGTTGTAACCCTTTTATGCAGAATTAACGAATTTGCCATATTCATCAGCATGGCTTTACGGTGGGAGGCAGTTCTGCCTAAATGGTTAAATTTTTTCTGATGTCTCATTTCAATTATTCTTTGTCTAATCTGTACTTTGATATATCCATTCCGAAACTCAGGTTCATATTCGATAACAGGTCTTCAAGTTCTGTAAGTGATTTCTTTCCGAAATTACGGAACTTTAGCAAGTCATTTTTATTGAATTGTACAAGATCACCAAGAGTTTCGACATCGGCGGCTTTAAGACAATTCAATGCACGAACCGAAAGATCGAGGTCAACAAGTTTTGTTTTGAGAAGCTGCCGCATATGCAGAACTTCTTCATCAAATTCATCGGCATCAACCTTTTCTTCCGTATCTAATGCAATCTTTTCGTCGGAGAACAGCATAAAATGGTAAATAAGTATTTTTGCTGCTTCTTTCAGAGAATCTTTTGGATTGATTGACCCATCGGTAAGTATCTCGAATAAAAGTTTTTCGTAGTCTGTTTTTTGTTCAACGCGATAATTTTCAACCTGGTATTTAACATTTTTAATAGGTGTAAAAATTGAATCAATAGGAATCACTCCAAATTCAGCTTCAGCAAGTTTATTTTCATCACTGGTAACATAGCCTCTTCCCTTATTAATTGTGAACGTTACGTTAAGTTTCACGCTTGGTTCCATGTGGCAAATAACCATTTCAGGGTTTAAAATCTTGAACCCGGTAAGGAATTTACCAATATCTTTTGCTGCAAAGGTGTTTTGTCCGGAAATATGAACAACAACCTTTTCTTCATTTACTTCATCGATAACCCTTTTGAATCTTACCTGTTTAAGACTGAGAATAATCTCTGTCACGTCCTCAATTACCCCTTTAATGGAAGAAAACTCATGTTCAACACCTTCAAATTTTACCGAAGTTATAGCAAAACCTTCCAGCGAGGAAAGAAGTATCCTCCTCAAAGCATTTCCAACGGTAATACCATATCCGGGTTCAAGCGGACGAAATTCGAATTTTCCGAAAGTCTCGTTCGATTCGAGCATTATAACCTTGTCAGGTTTCTGAAATGCTAATATGGGCATGTTTATTATTTTTTATTTTGAATACAATTCAACGATTAATTGTTCCCTGATATTTTCCGGTATCTGCTCACGTTCCGGTTTACTGAGAAATTTACCGGTCATTTCAGAGCTATCCCATTCAAGCCACTGAAATCCTGAACGTTTACCTGATAATGAATTAGAAATTACTTCAAGGGATTTTGATTTCTCACGAACACCAACAAGATCGCCTGGTTTAACGATAAATGACGGTATATTCACCACATGTCCGTTTACAACAATATGACGGTGTGAAACAAGCTGACGTGCAGACGGTCGGGAGGGTGCAATTCCCAGGCGAAAAACTACATTATCGAGCCTTGATTCGAGAAGCTGCAATAATTCAACACCTGTTATACCTTTGCTTGATGCTGCTTTGGTAAACATATTGCGAAACTGACGTTCAAGAACCCCGTAAATATATTTTACTTTTTGTTTTTCCTTTAACTGGGTACCATATTCCGACAATTTCTTACGGCGTTTATTTACACCGTGCTGTCCGGGCGGGTAATTCTTTTTCTCCAGTATCCTGTCAGGTCCAAAAATCGGTTCTCCAAATTTTCTTGCGATTTTCGTTTTCGGTCCTATGTATCTTGCCATGTATAGCTGATTTAATATGTAAATAAAAATTATACTCTTCTTCTTTTTGGAGGTCTGCATCCGTTGTGAGGAAGCGGGGTAACATCGGTTATCTCCATCACTTCAATTCCTGCATTATGAATAGTACGGATTGCTGACTCACGTCCTGCCCCCGGGCCTTTAACATATACTTTCACCCTGCGTAATCCAAGGTCGTAAGCAACTTTTGCACAATCACCGGCTGCTGTCTGAGCTGCATAAGGTGTATTCTTTTTCGAACCTTTAAAACCCATCTTACCTGCTGAAGACCAGGATATTACCTGACCCTGGCTGTTGGTAAGGGTTACAATTATGTTATTGAACGAAGCCATAATATGGGCCTGGCCCGAAGTATCAATTTTAACAACACGCTTTTTTGCTGCTGCAATTTTCTTTTTTGCCATAACTAATTACCTATTATTTAGTTGCTTTCTTTTTATTAGCTACTGTTTTTTTCTTCCCTTTCCTTGTCCTGGCATTGTTTTTTGTGCTCTGGCCACGAACCGGCAATCCGATACGGTGACGAATACCCCTGTAACATCCAATATCCATCAACCTTTTGATATTCATCTGGGTTTCCGACCGCAATTCTCCCTCTACCTTATAATTTTCATTAATGATATCCCTGATTTTTGTAACCTGGTCATCATCCCAATCCTTAACTTTGGTATCATAATCAATACCAGCCTTACTTAAAATATTACGGGCAGAACTGCGCGCAATACCAAAAATATACGTCAGTCCTATCTCGCCTCTTTTGTTTTTGGGTAAATCTACACCAACAATTCTAGCCATATATAAATTATTTATTTAAGTTATTAACCCTGACGTTGTTTGAACTTCGGATTTTTTTTGTTTATCACGTATAAACGCCCATTCCGTTTTACAATCTTGCATTCGGGGCTTCTTTTCTTAATTGACGCCTTTACTTTCATATCTTTAACTATTTATATCTGAATGTTATTCTTCCTTTTGTCAGATCGTAAGGTGACATTTCAACCTTTACCTTATCACCAGGCAGAATTCGGATATAGTGCATACGCATCTTGCCTGAAATATGGGCAGTGATGACATGTCCGTTTTCCAGTTCAACCCGGAACATTGCATTCGACAATGCTTCAATAATTGTTCCATCTTGTTCAATAGATGGTTGTTTCGCCATTTTTAATTTTTTCTTTTTTTCAGAACTTCTTCAATAATTTTAAAATCAGAAAGAATTTCTGCCTTGTATTTATTTACTGCAACAGTGTGCTCAAAGTGAGCAGATGGTAATCCATCAGCCGTATAAACAGTCCATCCGTCTTTCGACTGTTTTACTGCTTTTTTACCCATGTTTATCATAGGTTCGATTGCGATTACCATTCCTTCGATCAGTTTAACACCAGAACCACGTTTCCCATAATTCGGTACCTCAGGTTTTTCATGCAGGTTTCTTCCAACACCATGACCTACCATTTCACGGACTACAGAATAACCATGTTTTTCAACGAAATTCTGAATAGCAAAGCCGATATCCCCAACCCTTTTCCCTTCAACTGCCTGTTCAATTCCAAGAAACAACGATTCCCTGGTAGTTTTAAGCAATTGAGCAATTTCAGCTGATATATTACCAATTCCAAATGTATAAGCTGAATCGCCGTAAAATCCATTCATCAGAACACCTGCATCTACCGAAACTATATCGCCATCGCGAAGCTCATAATCTGATGGAATACCATGAACAACCTCTTCATTAACAGAAATACAAACAGACTTTGGGTAACCGTTATAATTCAGGAATGCAGGAATTCCTCCTTTGTCCCTGATGAATTCATCGGCTATCCGGTTGATTGTTCCGGTTTTTACACCCGGCTCCATTAACCTGGCAATTTCAGCAATGGTTTGTGAAACCAGCAGGCTTGATTGCTTAATTAAACCGATCTCTTCACCGGTTTTTAAAAAAATCATTCAAAGAACGTTTTCTCAGGAAGTCGGTGATGAAAGACTCGAACGACCTTTTATCCTTCCTGATTTCATTAATCCATCATAATGACGCATAAGCAAATGACTTTCAATTTGCTGTAACGTATCAAGCACAACGCCAACAAGAATCAGCAGTGATGTACCTCCGTAAAATTGAGCAAATTTATTCGACATCCCCACCAACATAGCAAACGCCGGCATTATCGCAATTAATGCCAGAAATATTGAACCGGGTAATGTAATACGAGACATTATAGAGTCGAGAAAATCAACTGTTTTCCTGCCTGGTTTCACACCGGGGATAAAACCCCCGTTACGTTTCATATCCTCAGCCATCTGAGTGGGATTGATAATAATCGCTGTATAAAAATATGTAAAAATGATGATCATTAATGCGAAAGTAAAATTGTACCAGAAACCTGTATAATCTGCAAACGCGGCAGCAAATCCCGTAAGGGAATCTGAAGAAGAGAAGTTTGTGAAAGCCATTGGAATAAACATTATTGCCTGTGCAAAAATAATAGGCATAACACCGGCAGCATTAACTTTTAAAGGAATATACTGCCTCACACCTCCGAACTGCTTGTTACCTACAATTCGCTTTGCATATTGAACCGGAATTTTCCTGACACCCTGAACAAGCAAAATAGTACTGACAAAGACAAGGAAAAGGACTACCAGTTCCACGAGAAACATTACCAGACCACCGCCTGATTCTTCAATACGGGAGCTGAATTCGCCGATCAATGCAAAGGGGAATCTCGCAACAATCCCAACCATAATAATGATAGAAATTCCATTACCTATACCTTTGTCTGTAATACGTTCACCGAGCCACATTATAAACATGGTCCCGGAGGTGAGAATTATTACGGAGGAAAGGAAGAAAAAAGTACCCTGTAGAACGAAAGCAGATTCAGGTAACTGATACTGCAGGTTTTTAAGATAAGCGGGAGCCTGCATAAACAGGATAATAACTGTAAGATAGCGCGTTATCTGGTTTATTTTCCGTCTTCCACTTTCACCTTCTTTCTGCATACGCTGAAAATATGGTATTGCCATGCCGAGAAGCTGAACCACAATAGATGCAGATATATAAGGCATAATCCCAAGGGCGAAAAGAGATGCATTTCCAAAAGCACCACCGGAAAACATATCAAGAAGTCCAAGTAATCCTGATGATGTTTGGTTTTTTAGTGCTTCAAGCTGTGCTGGATCGATACCGGGAAGCACAATAAATGAGCCGAGCCTGTAAATTAGTACCAGCCCAAGTGTAGTAAGTAACCGTGACCTGAGGTCTTCGATCTTGTAGATGTTCTTGAGGGTTTCAATAAATTTTCTCATTCATTTACAATTTTATAACTGTTCCCTGTTGTGCTTCAATTGCTTGTATCGCTGATTTTGAAAATGCGTGTGCTTTAACCTCAATTTTATGTGTCAGACTACCTTTCCCAAGGATTTTTACTCTGGCACTTTTATTAATAAATCCAGCTTCAATCAATGTTTGAACATCAATGGTTGTCAATCCTTTTTCTTCAGCAAGGCGCTCCAGTGACTCAATATTAATGGCTTTATATTCAACTCTGTTAATATTCTTAAAGCCGAATTTTGGCAAACGACGCTGTAAGGGCATCTGGCCACCTTCATGTCCTACTTTTTTGGAATATCCGGAACGTGATTGTGCACCTTTGTGCCCACGGGTTGAAGTACCACCTTTACCAGATCCCTGGCCTCTTCCCAGCCGTTTTTTCTCTTTCTTGATTGAACCTTCTGCAGGTTTTAAATTACTTAAATCCATTATTTCGGTTTGATAATTTCACTTAATAACTACAGTTCTTTCACTTCCACAATATGGTTTACTTTGTTTACCATTCCCAGAATTTGCGGAGTAGCTTCCACTTCAACAGAGTTATTCACTTTACGTAATCCAAGAGCATATAAAGTATCCTTCTGCCGTTTACTGCTTCCGATTTTACTTCTTTTCTGTGTGATCCTGATTTTAGCCATGATTAACAAAATTTAACCGTTAAATACTTTTGTCAGTGTAAGTCCCCTGCTCTGGGCAATAGTAAATGCATCACGCATACTGACAAGTGCTTTTACAGTTGCTTTCACCACATTGTGGGGATTCGATGATCCTTTTGATTTGGCAAGTACGTCTGTTACCCCGACACTTTCCAGTACTGCACGCATCGCACCTCCGGCCACGACACCGGTCCCGTGTGATGCAGGTTTCAAAAAAACTCTTGAACCGCAGTAATGTGCATTTTGTTCATGTGGGATAGTTCCCTTAATAATAGAAACTTTTATAAGGTTTTTCTTTGCCGATTCCACTCCTTTTGCAATAGCGGTAGTAACTTCATTGGCCTTACCTGTTCCATAACCCACAATACCATTTTCGTTTCCAACTACAACTATAGCGGAAAAACTGAATGTCCGACCACCTTTGGTCACTTTAGTTACACGATTAATAGCAACTAACCTGTCTTTAAGCTCTAAATCGTTATTTCTTACTTTTTTTACGATACCTTCGTTCATACCTTTAAATTTTGAGGCCGCCTTCACGGGCTGATTCAGCTAATTTTTTTACTCTTCCGTGATACAGGTATCCGTTCCTGTCGAACACCACTTCATTTATTCCTGCTTTTAAAGCACGTTCAGCTATAAGTTTACCCACCAGACCGGCTTTTTCAGTCTTGTTCAGGTCTTTTTTTTCTGTAATGTCTTTTATCAGTGATGATGCTGAAGCAATAGTCCTGCCGTTTTCATCATCAACCAACTGAACAGATATCTGACGGTTACTTCTGAAAACCGACATTCGTGGCCTCTCGGATGTACCGGAAACCAGTTTCCTGATTCGTTTCTTTATTCGGAATCTTCTTTCTTGCTTTGTTAAAGCCATATCGGTAATAAATTAAAATTATTTGGCACTTGCACTCTTACCCGCTTTGCGGCGTAATACTTCATTTACAAATTTGATACCTTTACCTTTGTATGGTTCAGGTTTTCTTAACGACCGGATTTTATTTGCAACATGACCAAGCAATTGCTTATCATGTGATGTCATTGTTATTATAGAGTTACTTCGTCGTTCAGTTTTTGCTTCAACTTTTATTTCTCCCGGAATTTCAAAAGCAATATGGTGCGAATATCCAAGAGTAAGGTCCAAAATCTGGCCCTGTGATTCTGCTTTATAACCGACACCAACAAGTTCCTGTTTAGTGGTGAATCCTGCAGAAACTCCAACTATCATGTTATTAATTAAAGACCTGTACAATCCATGCATGGATTTATGTCTTTTCTGATCTGTGGGACGTTTTACAAAAACAGTATTTTTATCCACAACAACCTCAATATCAGGATCAACTTTTTGAACAAGCTGACCTAGTTTGCCTTTGACAGTTACAGTATTATCTTTTGAGATATTCACCGTTACTCCGGCAGGAATTTGTATAGGTAATTTTCCAATTCGTGACATGACTGATCTCCTGATTAATATACATAACAAATTACTTCACCTCCAATACGCCTTATTCTGGCTTCCTTGTCGGTTATCAATCCCTGGGATGTGGAAATTATTGCAATACCCAGGCCGTTCAATACCCGTGGCAGGTTATCAATTCCGGCATACCTTCGTAAGCCTGGACGGCTGGCACGCTGAATAGAACGGATTGCCGGCTGTTTACTCCGCGGATTATATTTCAGGGCGATTTTAATCGTACCCTGCAATCCTTCATCGTCGAATTTATAACTTAATATATATCCCTTCTCATGCAAAATCCTTGTCAATTCCTTTTTAATATTCGAAGCGGGGATTTCAACAATTTTATGTTTTGCACTTACTGCATTCCTTATTCTTGTCAGATAATCTGAAATAGGATCGGTCATCTTTCTTCTGAATTAATTTTTACCAACTTGCTTTTTTAACACCCGGAATCAGGCCTTCTGAAGCCATTTCCCTGAAATTTATCCGGCTAATACCAAACTGACGCATATAACCTTTTGGACGTCCGGTTAACTTACAACGATTGTGAAGCCTTACAGCAGATGAATTACGGGGTAACTTGCTTAATCCGACATAATCACCATCGGCTTTAAGCTTTGCACGTTTTGCTGCATATTTCTGTACTAATTTAAGCCTCTTTTCTTCACGGGCTTTCATCGATTCTTTTGCCATGAACTAATTGCTTTTAACATTTTTAAATGGTAACCCAAATTCTTTAAGTAAGGTATAACCCTCTTCGTCGGTATTGGCGGAAGTAACAAAAGTAATATCCATTCCCATGATGGTAGATATCTTATCAATTTCAATCTCCGGGAAAATGATTTGCTCAGTTATACCAAGCGTATAATTACCTTTACCGTCGAAATTATTTTTTACACCCCTGAAGTCGCGGATTCGCGGAAGTGAAATTGAAATAAGCCTTTCCAGGAATTCGTACATCATATTGCTCCTTAAAGTAACTTTAACTCCGATAGGAGTTTTTCTTCTGAGCTTGAAATTGGAAATATCTTTTTTTGATAATGTCTGAACAGCTTTCTGGCCGGAAATAGCAGAAAGTTCCTTCTGGGCTGTTTCAATAAGCTTTTTATCAGCAACAGCTTTGCCAACACCCTGGTTGATAACAATCATCTTCAGGCGAGGTACCTGCATTGTGGATTTATAACCAAAGTGTTTCATTAGTGCCGGCATTACTTCGTCGGCATATTTTTTCTTTAAAGAAGGTATATATTCCATTACTTCAGTTCCTCCCCTGATTTTTTTGCGTAACGAACTAATTTATTGGTTTTCTCACTTATCTTTCTTCCAATTCTTGTATGTTTACCTGTTTTAGGATCAACAAGTAAAATATTGGATAGATGAATAGACGCTTCTTTCTTTACAATACCTCCCTGCTGATTTTTCTGATTGGGTTTAGTATGCTTGGAAATAATATTTACTCCTTCTACAATTGCTCTGTCTTTTTTTACTAGTACTTCAAGGACTTTTCCCTGCTGGCCCCTGAAGTCCCCGGCAATCACCTCAACAATGTCGCCCTTCTTTATGTGCAATTTCTTTTGCATTTCTGTAATATTATCAGATTATAAAACCTCCGGTGCCAGAGATATGATTTTCATGTATTGTTTTTCACGAAGTTCTCTTGCAACAGGGCCGAATATACGTGTTCCCCTGATCTCACCTGCCGGGTTCAGAAGAACCACAGCATTATCATCAAATCGAATATATGATCCATCCGGACGGTTTATTTCCTTTTTGGTTCTAACTACAACTGCCCTTGTCACAGTTCCCTTTTTAATCTCCCCGCTTGGCAATGCACTCTTAACAGTTACGACAATAGTATCGCCAACTGTTGCATACTTCTTGCGGGTTCCGCCGAGAACACGGATGCACAATACTTCTTTTGCTCCGCTGTTATCGGCTACTGTTAACCTACTTTCCTGTTGTATCATGGCTACTTAACTCTTTCAACGATTTCTACTAAACGCCAACATTTTGTCTTGCTTAACGGACGTGTTTCCATTATCTTTACAGTATCTCCCACATTACACTCATTTTTTTCGTCGTGGGCAACAAACTTTGATGTCCTGTTAATAAATTTTCCGTATTTGGGATGTTTTATTTTCCGTTTTACAGTAATTACAATAGACTTGTCCATTTTACTACTGACAACAGTTCCGATAAATACTTTCCTGAAATTTCTTTTTTCCTGTTCTTCCATAGCATGTTATTTTTTCACATTCTCTTTTAATTGCCTATGCCTTAATTCCGTTTGAAGCTTTGCAATATCTTTGCGCAATGTTCTCATCTTCATTGGGTTTTCGAGCGGCGAAACTGCATGGTTCATCTTTTGCCTGACCATAAAGATATTATCTTCATCAATTTTTTCGATCAGTTCTTTTGTGGTTAATTCCCTGATTTCAGAATTTTTCATCGTTAAACTATTGTTGTTTCAGAATAATCATTTCGTACCATAAATTTAGTGGTAATGGGCAGTTTATTTGCACCAAGCCTCATTGCTTCTTTTGCAATTGCAAGAGGAACTCCTTCCGCTTCAAAAAGTATTCTGCCTGGATTTACCCTTGCAACAAAATCCTCGGGAGCACCTTTTCCTTTACCCATACGTACCTCGGCCGGCTTTTTTGTAATGGGCTTATCAGGAAAAATACGAATCCAAAGCTGTCCTTCACGTTTCATATGACGGGTAATTGCCTGACGGGCAGCTTCAATCTGGCGTGAGGTTATCAGATGCTCTTCAAGTGCTTTTAGTCCGAACGACCCAAAGGAAAGCTGATTTCCCCGCTGTGCAAATCCTTTTAATTTACCTTTTTGCTGCTTTCTGTATTTTTGTTTTTTCGGCTGTAACATGATATCAGGTTATAATCTGGTTGTACAACTATTTTCTTGTTCTTTTCTTCATCCCTGAAGTTTTGTGCTCCTTCAGTCCTATGTTTGGTGAAAGATCACGTTTACCATAAACTTCTCCCTTGCATATCCATACTTTCACTCCTATTTTTCCGACTTTTGTATCGGCTTCCGACAGAGCATAATCAATGTCTGCCCTGAAGGTATGCAATGGCGTACGGCCTTCTTTATACATTTCCGAACGTGCCATTTCAGCTCCGTTCAAACGACCGGATATCTGAATCTTTATTCCTTCAGCACCCATTCTCATTGTTGAGGCAATGGCCATTTTTATTGCCCGCCGGTAGGCAATTTTACCTTCGATCTGACGTGCCACATTATGCCCGACTATCAATGAATCAAGCTCGGGACGTTTGATCTCATATATATTGATCTGTACTTCTTTTTTTGTAATTTTCTTTAATTCTTCCTTCAATTTGTCAACTTCCTGACCGCCTTTTCCAATTATTATACCCGGACGGGCAGTGTTTACAGTTACGGTAACCAGTTTTAACGTCCGTTCTATTATAATTCTTGATATGCTAGCTTTTGCTAAGCGGGCATTGAGGTAATTACGGATTTTGTCGTCTTCCACAATTTTTTCGACATAATTTTTACCTCCGTACCAGTTGGAATCCCAACCACGAATTATCCCAAGACGGTTTGATATTGGATTTACTTTTTGCCCCATCTAAAAATATTTATTAATTATTGGTTATCGGTTTCTGTAACTTCGGCTGTTTCCATTATTTCTTCTGTTTCCTCAGGGATAATTGCTTCCTCATTTCTGTTACCCAGTATTAATGTAACATGATTGGATCGTTTTCTTACCCTGTGAGCCCTGCCTTGAGGGGCAGGCTGAATCCGTTTCAGCATCCTTGCACCGTCGACAAAAACCTCCTGAACATAAAGATCACTGTCTTCAATTCTAACTCCCTCATTCTTTATCTGCCAGTTTGAAATGGCTGACAGCAGGAGTTTTTCAACACGGTTTGATGCTTCTTTATTGGAATACTTTAAGATATTCAAAGCTTTGTCGACATTAATGCCCCTTATTAAACCGGCAACCAGTCTCATTTTACGCGGTGAAGTCGGACAGTTGCGCAATACGGCATAGTAAGCAGTTTTCCTGAATTCTCTTAATTCCTCAGCTTTGTTTCTTTTTCTTGCTCCCATATCTTTGAAAATCAATCTGGTTATTTCTCAATTATTCTTTTTTACGGTTACCGGCATGGCCTCTGAAAGTACGGGTGGGCGCAAATTCTCCGAATTTATGCCCTACCATATTTTCAGTGACATAAACAGGTATGAACTTATTACCGTTATGAACTGCAATGGTATGACCGACAAAGTCGGGTGATATCATCGAATGTCGTGACCATGTTTTAATAACAGTTTTCTTTCTAGTCTCATTAAGTTTGAGAACTTTGTTCTCCAACTTGACATCAATAAAAGGACCTTTTTTTAAAGAGCGGCTCATAGGTATTCTAATGAATTATTTTTTTCTTCTTTCAACAATATACTTATCGGTTTCTTTCTTTGGTTTGCGAGTCTTGTAACCTTTAGCAGGCATTCCATTGCGTGAACGCGGGTGACCTCCTGATGCTTTTCCTTCGCCTCCACCCATCGGATGATCAACCGGATTCATGGCAACTCCCCTGACCCTTGGACGTATACCAAGCCAGCGTGACTTACCGGCTTTGCCAAACCTTTCGAGCTGGTGATCTGAATTTGATACAGCACCAATTGTTGCCTTACATTTCACAAGAATTTTACGTGCTTCACCTGAAGGAAAACGAATAATAGCATATTTACCTTCACGTGAAGTAAGCTGGGCATACGATCCTGCACTACGGGCAATTGATGCTCCCTGCCCTGGACGCAGTTCAACATTATGTATAATAGTACCAAGCGGTATTTCGCTCACAGGAAGAGTATTTCCAATTTCAGGAGGTGCTTCAGAGCCGGAAATTATTTCTCTTCCAACTGTTAATCCATTAGGTGCAAGAATATAACGTTTCTCACCATCTGTATACACAACCAGAGCAATGCGGGCACTACGGTTCGGATCATATTCGATGGATTTTACTGTTGCCGGCATTCCATCTTTATCACGTTTAAAATCTATAATACGGTACATACGCTTATGTCCACCTCCGGTATAGCGCATTGTCATTTTACCGGTGTTGTTCCTTCCACCTGATTTCTTCAAAGGTTTTAATAATGATTTCTCAGGTTTCGTGGATGTGATTTCCTCGAATGTACTGATAATCTTACCTCGCTGGCCGGGTGTTACCGGTTTCAAATTTCTTAAACCCATCTTAATTAAATATTGCTGTAGAAATCAATTTTTTCGTCTTTCCCAAGAGTCACGATTGCTTTTTTTATCGAGTTTGTCTTACCTGTAACAGAACCGGTCTTGGTAAATCTCGATTTTTGTTTACCTCCGTAACGCAAGGTGTTAACAGCTTCAACAGTCACTCCATACAAGCTTTCAATAGCTTTTTTTATCTGAATTTTATTTGCTCTTTTATCAACAACAAAACCATAACGATTCAGCTTGTCTCCCTGATGCGTCATTTTTTCCGTGATAATAGGTTTTAACAGAACATCCATACCGGTAAATCTTATATTTTAAATACTTTTTCAAAAACATTAACTGAACTTTCAAAAATGACCAGTGTCGATGAGTCCAATATATCGTAAGTATTAATATCGGAAGCAGTTGTGACTTTGGAACCCTTAATATTTCTGGTCGACAGATATATATTTTTATCTGAAGCCGGAATTACCAGTAACGATTTTTTGTCTTCAATTTTTAGATTGGTCTTCAGAGCAGTAATTTCCTTGGTTTTTGGTTGTTCAAAAGTAAAATCCTCAACAACAATAATATTATTTTCTTTTGCCTTATAAGCCAGGGCAGATTTCCGGGCAAGCAATTTTACTTTCTTGTTAAGCTTAAAACTATAGTCACGCGGTTGAGGTCCAAAAACACGACCTCCTCCCGGGAACAAAGGAGATTTAATATTCCCGGCACGGGCTCCACCGGTTCCTTTTTGTTTCTTTATCTTTTTGCTGCTTCCCGAAATCTCGTTACGCTGCTTTGTTTTATGAGTACCCTGACGATTATTTGCCATATACTGTTTTACATCAAGATAAATGGCATGATCGTTTGGCTCAATTCCAAAGATTTCGTCCTGCAATTCGATTTTCTTGCCGGTATCCTCGCCAGCCTTGTTAAATACAGTGAATTCCATTACTTATTAATTATTAGATAAGAACCTTTCGGACCCGGAACTGATCCTTTTACAATTAAAATATTCTGTTCAGGAATCAATTTAATAATGCTATAGTTAAGAATCTTTACATTACTACCACCGTGTCTTCCTGCCATCCGCATACCTTTCAGTACGCGTGAAGGCCATGATGAGCCACCAATAGATCCCGGAGCCCGGAGCCTGTTGTGCTGACCATGAGTAGTACCCTGAACACCTCCGAATCCATGACGCTTTACAACACCCTGAAATCCCTTACCTTTTGATACGCCGGTCAGGTCTATCCAACGGTCAGTCTTCAATGTTTCTCCTACTGTCAGTACAGTGCCCAATTCACAATGCGGAAAAATACCTCTAAATTCAGTTAACCTTGATTTTGGTGACACTTTAGCTTTTCTGAAATGTCCCAGCAATGGTTTCGATGTATGCTTTTCCTTTTTATCGCTGAATGCAATCTGTACTGCATTGTAACCATCTTTCTCTTCTGTCTTTATCTGTGTTACAACACATGGACCTGCCTCAATAACAGTACAAGGAATTCGCTTCCCTTCCTCATTGAAAACAGATGTCATTCCGACTTTTTTACCAATTAAACCTGGCATTTTATTTTTATTTTCAGATTATCAGACTTTTATCTCGACTTCAACACCACTTGGCAATTCCAGTTTCATCAGGGCATCAATAGTCTTTGCCGTTGAACTGTAAATATCAAGTAATCGTTTATAGGAAGCCAATTCGAATTGCTCTCTTGACTTTTTATTTACGAAAGGCGACCTCAATACAGTGTAAATTCTTTTATGTGTAGGCAGAGGTATCGGGCCACTCACAACTGCACCAGTTGATTTAACCGTTTTCACAATCTTTTCAGCGGATTTATCCACAAGATTATGATCGTATGACTTCAGCTTTATTCTAATTTTCTGGCTCATAAGATATTATTATACTAAAACAAATGTTCCTTTTAACCGATTTAATACTTTGTCAGAGATTCCCTGAGGTACTTCCTCATAATGAGAATATTCCATTGATGCTACACTTCTTCCTGAAGTCAGGGTACGAAGTATGGTTACATAACCAAACTGTTCTGCCAGCGGCACTTTTGCCCTTATTACCTTTAGACCGGCCCGTTCTTCAATGCCTAATATCTGGCCCCGACGCTTGTTAAGGTCAGCAATTACATCCCCCATATATTCCTCAGGTGTAACCACCTCAGCATTCATGACAGGTTCAAGTAATACAGGAGAGGCTTTTGAACTTGCACTGAAAAATGCCTGATTTGCAGCAATTTCAAAAGCAATTTCATCAGAATCTTCTTCATGAAAAGAAGCATCCAGCAATTCAACACGCAGGTTTTCAACAGGATATCCAGCCAGTGATCCATTTGACATAGCATCACTGAAACCTTTTTCAATATGTGGAATAAACTGAGCAGGTATACATCCGGGTTTAATTGAACAAATAAACTGCAAACCGGAAATACCTTTCTCAGCAGGTGATATTTTTACGATTATTTCTGCAAAGCGAGTTTTGCCTGCCCAATGTTTCTTGAATATTTCACGATGAACAACAGTTTCGGTAATAGCTTCCTTATAAGCAACCTGAGGTAATCCCTGGTTGCAGGACACTCCGAATTCCCGTCTCAGGCGGTCAATAAGTATCTCGAGATGAAGTTCGCCCATACCACTTATAATGGTCTGGCCAGATTCATTATCAGTTTTAACATTGAAAGTCGGATCCTCATCGGCCAGTTTATTCAGGGCAATATTTAGTTTGTCAATATCTGCCTGCGTTTTTGGTTCAATGGCAATATTAATTACCGGGGCAGGGAATGTGATTGGTTCGAGCAAAACAGGATTGTTCTCATCACATAAAGTATCGCCGGTTCTTATATCTTTCAGTCCTGCAATAGCACAAATATCCCCTGCTTCAATCCTTTGCAGCGGGTTTTGTTTATTGGCATGCATACGGTAAATCCTGGTTATCCTTTCATGCTTCTTCGTGCGTACATTATAAACCATAGAACCAGATTCGATATATCCCGAATAAACACGAAGGAAAATAAGTTTACCCACGTATGAATCTGATGCAATTTTAAAAGCAAGTGCAGCCATGGGTTCATTAACGTCGGGAGTACGAAATATATCAGAGTGATCTGCCGGGCTGAAACATTTTACGTTGCCAACATCATCCGGACTGGGCAGGTAAGCAGCAATAGCATTGAGCAAAGGTTGTATTCCTTTGTTACGGAAAGCAGCACCACAAAGCACCGGGACAATATTGAGGCTCAGTGTAGCCTTGCGTAAAACACTGTAAATTTCATCAATAGTAACAGAAGTGTGGTCAGCAAGGTATTTCTCAAGTAAAACATCGTCGTATTCAACAACCGATTCAAGCAATTTATTTCTCCATTCTCTTGCATCCCTTAGTAATCCTGAAGGGATATCTTCGGTATAAAAATTTGAACCCAGAGTCTCCTCATCCCAAACAATTGCTTTCATTTCAATCAGATCAATAACTCCGTGGAAACTATCTTCCGAACCAATTGGTATCTGAAGTGGAACAGGATTAGCTAAAAGTTTACTACTAATTTGGTTAACTGTCCCAAAGAAGTCAGAGCCAATTCTGTCCATCTTATTGACAAAAGCAATACGCGGTACATGATATTTTGCGGCTTGTTTCCAGACAGTTTCCGACTGTGCTTCGACTCCGCCAACAGCACAGAAAACAATTACTGCTCCATCGAGAACTCTTAACGAGCGTTCTACTTCTACCGTAAAATCAACATGACCGGGAGTGTCAATAATATTTATTTTATACTCCTTTCCGTCAAATTTCCAGTAAGTAGTTGTTGCAGCAGAGGTGATTGTAATTCCCCGTTCCTGTTCCTGCACCATCCAGTCCATAGTGGCATTGCCATTATCGACCTCACCAATACGGTGAGTAATACCGGTATAATACAGCACCCTTTCGGTTGTTGTGGTTTTGCCGGCATCAATATGTGCCATTATACCAATATTACGTGTATTTTGCAGGTTAGACATTTTCCGGGTAAGTATTTAAAATCTGAAATGAGCAAAAGCCTTATTGGCTTCAGCCATTTTATGTGTATCTTCTTTCTTTTTGTAAGCTCCGCCTTCTTCGTTATACGCTGCAAGTATTTCAGAGGCCAGTTTGTCGCTCATTGATTTACCGGTACGCTTTTTAGCGTACAGGATTAGATTCTTTATACTGATAGATTGTTTCCTTTCAGTTCTAATTTCAGTCGGAACCTGGAATGTTGCCCCTCCAACCCTGCGGCTTTTTACTTCAACGCTGGGAGTAACATTTTCCAGTGCTTTCTTCCAGATTTCGAGAGGAGGCAAATCAATATTTTTTGCCTTATCTTTCACCAGATTAAGCGCATCGTAAAAAATACTGAATGAAACATTTTTCTTCCCTTTCCTCATTAAATTATTGACGAAGCTGGTAACCTGGACATCATTATACACCGGGTCAGGTTGAATAATTCTTTTTTTTGCTCTCGCCTTTCTCATTTTATATCAAGATATTAAGATTTTTTTACTTTTGGCCTTTTTGCACCATATTTCGACCGTCTCTGGGTTCTTCCTTCAACACCAGATGTGTCTAATGCACCCCTTATTACATGGTATCTTACCCCGGGAAGATCTTTCACTCTACCCCCTCGAATCATCACAATGCTGTGCTCCTGCAAGTTATGACCTTCGCCCGGAATGTATACATTTACTTCCTTCTGGTTTGTAAGCCTCACTCTTGCTACTTTTCGCATAGCAGAGTTTGGTTTCTTTGGCGTTGTGGTATAAACACGCAAGCATACACCACGACGTTGCGGACATGAATCCAGTGCCGGGGCCTTACTTTTATATTCCTTTTTCGTTCTCCCTTTCCGTACTAACTGCTGAATTGTCGGCATATATAACTAATTCTTAAATATTAAAAAAAATAAAAAAAATTGGGTTGCAAAGATAATGGGTTTTTCGGAAAAAAAAGAAGTCGTTCAAAATTATTTTATCATATCTTTACTAAATGTAGCGCACTCATACTCTTATGTTTAATATATTTATTTATGTATTTGCCTGCATTTCTGTACATTACAACGTCATGCAATTGGTTCTGAAGCATTATACATTGATAATAAGCAGCTTACTAATTCTTATCAAAAAGAATTTGTCTTTTTTAATTTAATAAATTACTGGATTTTAATTAATATTTGGTTTTTTTACAGGTTTAATTTTGAGGAAAAATACATATTATGTTTTTAAACATGTCACTTTTCTGAAATAAAATCAATTAAAAATTAAAAAAAACGAACATCGAAATTTTATTCGTTGTTGTAAGTTTATTCAATTGACAAAAAATTTAAATCGACACATATACTATGAACTACTATTTTATTACAGGCACAAGCAGGGGAATTGGCTTATCTTTAGCCGAATTGCTTCTTCTTGAGAAGAACAATTTTATAACGGGAATTTCACGTAATTGCAGTATTGACGGACAAAACTATAAACATGTAACAATTGACCTGGGAAATCAGGGGGAGGTTCTCAGGTTTAAATTTCCGAAACACGACGACGCAGAATCCATAGTTCTGATAAACAATGCTGGTAGCATTGGTGAAATTAAACCTGTTGGCAATAAAAATAATGATGATATTATTCTTAGTTTTAATATCAATATTATCAGTCCCGGAATATTCATTAACAATTTCATTAAAACTTATCAGAATTATAAATGTAAAAAAATGATAATTAATATAAGTTCCGGAGCCGGAAGGCATCCTGTCAGGTCATTAGGAGCATACAGTGCTGCAAAAGCAGCTCTTGATATGTTCAGCCGCGTGGTTCAGGCAGAACAGGAAAAACTTGACCACGACAATCAGGTCAGAATTTTTTCTGTTGCACCCGGGATTGTAAATACTAAAATGCAGGAAGAGATCAGAAAAACAAAAAAAGAAGATTTCTCTGACAAGGACTTATACCTGATGTATAAAGAAAATAATTTGCTTGAAAGTCCCGAAAACGTTGCTGCTAAACTCATTGACATAATCCGGAATCCTGAAAGTTTTCCGGATGCAGTATTTGAATTAGCTTAATCCCGCTCATATTTTTTTTACCGGGAGTCAGGTGAATTACATGCTGTTTTATTATTCCTGATAAATTTGTTTATGTACTTTTGCACCATGTTATTTAAAAATTTTTCAAGGTTAATTTTAAAGATATGGGGTTGGAAGATAGATCCAAACAAACCCCGGGTAAAAAAATGTGTGATGATTGCCGCACCTCATACAAGTAACTGGGATTTTATTTTGGGATTTCTCTATTCCCGGTCAATTGGCAGCAAAATAAATTTTATGATAAAGAAAGAGCTTTTCTTCTTTCCACTTGGTGTTTTGCTTAAATGGATGGGAGGCATTCCTGTTGACAGACGTAATAGTAACAGAATGGTGCAACAGGTAGTCAATATTTTTAATCTTCGTGATCATATTCATCTCACCATAACACCTGAAGGAACCAGGGAAAAAGTTTCTGAATGGAAAAAAGGCTTTTACTACATAGCACGACGTGCCCATGTTCCTATCTATGTGGGTTATCTTGATTACCGCAAAAAAGAAATCGGTTTTATTACCGAATTTTTTCCGACCGATAATGCTGATTCAGACATCCGGAGAATAAAATCTTTTTACACAAATATTACTCCGCGGCACCCTGAAAGATTCTCAGCCGGGAATTAAGGAAATTTTTAAATTTCTGCATTACTTTTTGAATGGATATTAATGTAACAATTATTCAAAGTTCTCTTGCCTGGGAAGACAAACAAAAGAAT
>Ga0247841_10005043_pt1 | contig 21873 bp, 23 predicted proteins | sample LaCruzMarch2015__2_FD_192410 | JGI IMG/M metagenome (GOLD analysis project Ga0247841, IMG submission 192410) | Freshwater microbial communities from meromictic Lake La Cruz, Castile-La Mancha, Spain - LaCruzMarch2015_18m | ecosystem: Environmental > Aquatic > Freshwater > Lake | place: Spain... | reverse complement strand
TATTCTATTTTAAATAAAGTGTCAAGTACTAAAGGCAGTCTGCTTTAGAGATAGTTATAAAAAATGTCTTCTGCGTCTCTTCTGCTAGATACGAATATTCAAAATTAATATTAGAGTCTAGCACAGCCTTAATGTTTTTATTACTGCATACATCAGAAATAAGTAGTTTTTTTATTGCCTCATCCGTAAGATTACTTGTATCTCCTGCAACATCATAGCTATAGCGTATTGCATTCGGTTGAGCAGTAATGCTTGTCATTGTTGTTAATTCATCTACTTTATAAGGGAAAGTTATCCCTGCTTTTATCTCTTCAACAAGAGCGGTAATTACGCTTAATTTTTTTTCATTAATAGCATTATTTGCATATTCTTTTACACCGCTCGTCACTTCACTAGTACTACTAGCAGAAGGGTTGCCGGGAATATATTTTGCATTATCCTTATAATATATGACAAGAGCGTATATCATAACCATAATTAATACCCAAGCGATAATTCCTAATATAACAGAAATCCAAAGTTTGCTCTTTCTCTTTCTATTTAATTCCTCATTTACTACTCCCTTCGCTTCTTGTATCTCGCACAAATTATAATACAACTCGAACGTAGCAATAGTGAAAAGAGGAATAGAAAAGATACCGAAAAGTCCTAATCCTGCAACACATGCTAATACAATTCCCGATATCATCAAAAACTTAATTCCTAAAACCATTCCAGGAATAAATAATAAAAGAAATGGTATTAATATAGCAATAGAATATAAAAGACTTATAAAAATTATTCGCAATCCTATCATAGCCGACCTAATAAATAAATCCCACCAATAACCGCTCACCAAGGCCCAGCTTCCCAAAAGCGCCGAAAATCCCTTCTTTTGTTTATCTACTAGCTCATATGTGCTAACTGACAGATAACCAGCTAAAATAATACCAGGAACTATAAATAACATTAACGCCCCAGTACAAGCAATCCCCGCAACAATACTAATAGAAATAAAAGTCCAGAAGATAGACATTCCTTTTTTATAAGAATCCTTTATGCTTACAAATTTATCTTTATTGGTATCAGATATACTTTTTAAAAGAGATATTTTAGAAATAAATAAAAATATAGAAATTAATATTGATACTATTCCAAATATAATCCATGCCCATAAGGGAATACTTTTAAGAAAATCCAAATATGGTGAAAACATAGAATTATCGGAGCTGACGCTAAAGCTCACGCTACCTAATCCGCCCAAAAGATACAAAGGCCAAAGTTTTTTAAAATTTTCTTTATAAAATTTACGGGCGCGGGCGACCACTTCCTTTGAACTCATTAGCGCCTTCTTTTGTGATTTAATGTTTGTATTTTCCATTTATATTATTTAAATTATATTTTATATATTTTAATATATTATACCACAATTATCCGCGCATGCTAATGCCTTGTAGGATTCCTAGGGAAATAAAGTTTCCAATTAAACCCGAACCACCGTAGGAAATAAACGGCAAATACAAACCCATAACCGGCAACAAAGATAAATTCATTCCTATATTAATAAAAAATTGCGCAATTAAAACAACCGCAAAACCAGTGGCAAACAGCCGCGGAAAGTTTGATTTAGAATTAACTGCAATTTTTAAAACACGCCAAATTAAAAATCCATAAGCTGCAAATAATACAAAAATTCCAACCAAACCCCATTCTTCAGCAATTACAGAAAAAATAAAGTCTGTATGAGGCTCAGGCAAAAAACCATACTGGACCTGGCTACCTTTTGCTAACCCCTCGCCAAAAATTTGCCCACTGCCAACAGAAATTTTTGTTTGGTTCTGAGACCACGATGCTCCCAAATAGTCATATGGCATTAAAAAAGATGTAATTCTTTCTTTTTGATAGTCTTTGAGAAAAAAACCCCAAGCAACCCCTGCAACTATTGCAAAACACAATGAAAGAATTAAAAAGTGTTTTAATTTAATTCCAGAAACTAATAAAATTCCCAACCAGATACATAATAAAACGGTTGTCCCGCCAAGGTCTGGCTTTAAAAAAACAAGTGCTGCTGGAATTAAAACATACAACCCAGAATAAACAATGTGTTTAAATTTATACATTTCAACGTGACGCATTGAAAAATATTTTGCCAACAAAATAATCAAAACAATTTTTGCTGGCTCAATTGGGTCTAAACTCAAAATTCCAACCTTATACCAACCTCTTGTTCCCCTAGTTAAGGGTGCGAAAAAATACAGCCCCACCAGTAGCGCTATACAGATTCCATAAAAAACCAAAATTAAATACGGATTATTTCTTAAAATTCTGTAATCAAAAAAACTCACAATAAACATTAGCAACAAACCAGCTGCAAAGAAAATAATTTGCTTTTGAAAATTTCCGAAGTCTGTTTTTGCTATAGCCACACTATAAAGCGCCAACAACCCAAAACAAACCAGCACAATTGCCGGCAAAATTAACGCCCAGTCTAGCTTCTTTAGCTGATTAGTAAAAACTCCCATTATTCTTTATCTTTATAATATCCTCTTTGTTCTTCTGGTAGCATTTCTGCTACGTGTTTCATGCACCAATCTGTTCCATTATTTTCGCTTTCATTCTCACTTAATTTTAAAGGTTGCCCAACTATCACCTTCTTCTCTCCAGTAGATTCGTCTCTAATAAATGCCGTAGGAATAATTGGCAATTCTTCCCCTGTTAGTTTTTGATATTGGCTTGCAATAAGCTCTATCCCACGATAGCCCTGCTTTAATTCTTTTTTTTCTCTAGCGGATTTGCCCATTCCTCCGGGATTTAGCCAAAGCCCTTCTGGAAACACACCCAAAGCGTCTCCTCGTAATAATGTAGCCACTGCTTGATGGATAAACTCAATATTTGTTGCAACTTTTCCTTGCTTTTCTCTATCTATTATTTTTCTAAATACCTTTTTCCCATTTCCACCTTGTCTTTGCAGTGCCTCTTCTTTTTCTTGTTCTGTTAAATTAGAAAGGCTTTCTTCAACAGGAATCATCCCAAATTTCTGTAAAATCCATTTTTGAATTGGTGACGAATTCCACCACATTTCTTTTGCAACAGCAAAATGCAAATCAGTATTTTTAAAGGTTTTTATAATTGCTTCTGCGTCATTACCGCCAAAGTGATTAGAAACCACAATAAATGGCCCTTTTTCTGGGATATTCTCGGCCCCTTCTTTTTTAAAATCTTCTGGCCCCACCCAAAAATTAGTTAACATCTTAGCAATACGACCTCTGTCTTTAATATATTCAGGCAAATGCCGCTCTTGGTACTGCTTAATTTTCGCCTGTTTTACTTCCTTATCTTCTGTCTTAGTCTCTGCTGGCGGTGTGCTGTCGGTAATTTTTTCTACCTCTGCTCTCAACTCTTCTATTTGCCTTTCTTTTTCTGCAGGTGTTATTTCAGAAGGAGTTTCTGCCACTCTTTCTGCGGGAGACGCTTCTAAAATGGGCCTCACTTCTTGTGAGTCTTGTTGCTCTACTTTAGGTTGCTCTCTTTTGGGCTCTGGCATAATTATCTAATAACCTTTTTATATTTTTTTATTTCTGGTGAGCGCGCTGCCATTCCGAAAATTTTCTTAATTCATCTTCTGTCATACTTAGTAATTTCAAAAAGTCTTGCTCCTCAAGAATTGTGATACCTAGTTCAAGTGCACGTTCGGCCTTGCTTCCTGATTCTGATCCTACCACAACGTAACTTGTTTTAGAAGAAACAGATTCGGCGGTATCACCACCCAATTCCCTAATTTTTGCTTTTGCTTGGTCTCGCGACATTGTTTCTAAGCTTCCAGTTAAAACAAATGTTTTTCCTTCTAGCTTCTGACTACCTTTTTTCGGTTCTGGGGCTACTATTTTGACATGCTTCTCCAATTTTTCTAAAAACTTCAAATTATCTTTGTCGTGGAACCATTCGTAAATTGATTTTGAAACTACGGGGCCAATATCTAAAATTGCTTCAAACTCCTCAAAATCTGCCCTTTCAAGACGCTTAATTGTAGCCCAGCCCGAGGCTGGTCCGCCTTGGGCGGAAAAATGTTTTGCTAAATCAATTGCTGTTTCTTCTCCAACATTTCTAATACCTAGGGCATAAATAAATTTTGCTAAAGAAATTTCTCTTTTTTCTTGAATTGATTTAATTAAATTTTCTGCGGACTTTTCTGCAAACCTTTCTAAACTTTTAACGTCGTCCTCTTTTAATGCAAATAAGTCAGAAGGGTCGTTAACTAAACCTTCGTCAAACAAACGGTCAATAATTTTTGGCCCCAAGCCATCTATATTAAAAGCTGTGCGCGAAACAAAATGATAAAAACTTCTTCTTTGCTTGGCAATACATTTTACGTTAGGACACCTTAAAATGGCTTCACCCTCTAATCTTATTAGTTTTGCGTCACAGCTAGGACAATTAGCTGGCATTTTAAAAGTTTTCTCATGGCCAGTTCGCAATTCAGGCAAAACTTTTATAACATTTGGAATTACATCACCAGCCCGGCCAACAATAACAGTGTCTCCGATTTTTAACCCAAGTCTATTTATTTCATCTTCATTATGCAAAGTTGCCCGAGTTATTGTAATGCCGGTAACTCCAACCGGCTCTAACACTGCAACCGGTGTAATTGCCCCAGTTCGGCCCACCTGAACCTTTATATCTAAAACTTTAGTAGTTGCCTCAGCTTGGGGAAATTTATATGCTATGGCCCCGCGTGGCGCCTTGCCAACAACTCCCAACTCTTCAAAAATTTTATTGTTGTTTATAATTACAACAACTCCATCAATTTCATAATCTAACTTTTCCCTTTCTTTTATCCAATGTTCACGAAATTCAAAAACCTCTTTTAAGGTTTTACAAAATTTATTATGTTTGTTAGTTTTAAAACCTAATTCTTTTAAAATTTTGTGTTTTTCTTCGTGGGTAACTGCCTCATCTGTAATTAGGTCATAGGCAAAAGAATCTAGTTTTCTACTAGATGTAACCTTAGGGTCCAATTGCCTTACTGACCCAGCTGCAATATTTCTTGGGTTTGCATAAACCGGCAAACCTTTTTGTTGTTGTTCTTTATTTATTCTTGCAAATTCTTTTTTTGTAATAAAAACTTCTCCACGCACAATTAAATCTTTTTTGCTTGCAATAGTTAGGGGCACCGCTTCAACTGTTTTTAAATTTTGAGTAATGTCTTCACCAATGTTGCCGTCTCCTCTTGTGGCACCGGTTATAAAATTTCCATTTTTATAAATTAATTCAATTGCCAAGCCGTCAATTTTTAATTCACAATAATAATTAACCTTTTCTTTTTCAGAAACTAATTTCATAAACCTTTCTTGCCAGTCTTCCATGTCTTGCGGTGAAAAAGCATCATTAAAAGACAGCATTCTATGAGAATGTTTTATTTTTTTAAACGCTTTTAATGGCTTTCCGCCAATTCTTTGCGTTGGCGAATCTGAAGTTATTAATTCGGGGCTTTGCTGTTCTAAATCAAAAAGTTCCTTTTTCAAGGAGTCTAGCGCAGAATCAGAAATTTCTTGCCTATCAAGCACATGATATAAATATCTGTGATGATTTATTGTTTCTTTTAATTTTTTAATTCTTTCTTGTACTTCTTTTTTCATATTTAAGGTGCGCAATTATTGCCACAACAAGCACTGATAGTGTCAGAATCATTCGTATTTCCTAATTCATCGGTTGCCGTAAGGTAAACCCAATACAATTTATTCTCCACCAGCTTTGTCCATGGTTTGCTCCAATCTCCATTTCCTTGTGGACCTTGCGATTGTAGCTCTAAAGTGCTCCCGGGCGGTTGATTTGAGTCTGATCTATCTATAATAGTAGCCACAACACGGCTCACACCATTATCGTCATATAAATTAGCTGAAATTTTATATGAGTTTGCGCAGTCTATTAAAAAATTCGTGATAGTTGGCTGACGCTGTGGGATAATATTAGGGATTGGACTGGGACCCGGTGCACTCTCATCTGTATTTATTACTATTTGAATTTGTCTTGAAGCACCACTATAGTCTCCCTTAGAAATAATTTCAAATTTGCCAGTGGTTCCGTCTTTATAAACTTTTGCGGTTGTTGAATAATTAGTAGCATCAAAAGCTGTTGAACCATTATCAAGGGTCGTGTTAAAAGAAACCGTACAATCATCGCATGTATCTGGGTTACAGCCAGTAATATTTCCCACTGTCACTGCGCCAATGGATGAGTTGTTACAACTAATACTGCTATCTCCACTAGCATTAGCAGAACAAGAATTTTTAATACCAAATTTATTTGAAAAGATTGAACATAAACCCCTTTGCACTGCCGCTGAACAATGTTTAGTAGTATCATCACAAGATGGAAAGTCCGGAGAAAGACAGTCTGAATTATTCACACATTCAACATTATTGCTTGGCTTATATTGCCTGTCATAATACAAAACTTTTTCTATTCCACTATCTGCAGCATAAAGACCAACAACAGAATTTCCTACATTTCTTAAAACCTTAATTTCACTATATAAAAGCGTACTAATAGATATTACTACAGCCAAGATAATTATCATGATAAACAATGTGATAATTAATGAAACACCTTTTTTATTTTTACTATTTTGTACCATAAATAAAAACTGCTATTTTACGTTAAGATTTCTTTGAGAAACCGTTGTTTGAATTGTTTTTACAGATGCACATTTACTTGTGGCCAAATGACACTTTTGCCCAGAATTGCATGGGGTGTTTATATCGCAAGCAGCACCATTAGTGTTGGGTATTAATATGTTTAAAAGTATTGTTACCCTTGGTTGAACAGGATCTGCACTTGTAGCCCCACATTGTCCAGTTGGATTGCAACTATCAGAAGTAAAATTTCCCCCACTTGATCCATTTATAGAAAACCTTACTTCATCAATCTGTACGCCAGAAGAAGTAATATCAATAGCAGAACCATCGTCGGTGTTTACTACACCTGTCGTGTCACCCTTTAATTCTTTTAAAACTGGGTAAAGTTCGGCCTTGTCTAGGAAAAATTCCTGACATTGAGCACTCGATTGATTTAGAAATCTTATTCCACTATATAGTTGAGTGTCCCCGTCAAAGCGCGTTAATGAATAAATATATTTTATTGGTTCTGCTGTAGTGCCACCCTTTTCAAGACAAAGCCCAGATTCATCGGCCGCAGCCATTCTTAAAGCTTTCGACATATATTCTTCTATATAACTAACTTGGCTTATTAATTGCTGTTCTGCTAAAACTTTTTTCTGGTTTTGAACAACAGAAATGAAAATTCCAATGGCGGCCCCAACAATAAACAAAAATACACCCATAACTACAATTACTTCTATAAGAGTGAACCCTTCGACGCGCCTCAACTCCGTTCGGCGCAAGTGCTCAGGGCGGGTCCCTTTATTTCTTTTTATAATTTTCTGCATTATTAATATTTTATGTATTTACAAGAAAGTATATTGTCCATGAAAATCCACCATCAGCAGTTTTAACTTCAACATAAGCGTCACAACCGCTATCTACGGCTTTGACTAAGCCATTAGCAGTAACACTTACACAACTAGCATCTGTAACTCCCCCTTTTTCCGCCATTGGCCTCCATGTAACACCTTGGTTTGTTGCATTATCTGGATTTATTAAAGCAAGAAGTTGAACTTCATCACCCAAAGAAAGTGTCGTTGCTTCAGATTCTGTAATAACAACACCCGAATCATTGGTAATTTGGACTCCTTTTACTAAAATGTTTGTATTATACCAGTTATATAACGTTCCTTGTGTTGTGACGCAGTTTGAAACTGCCATAGGGCAGTCACTACCTCCTGGACAACATTTATCAGCCAAAACAGATTCTCCAAGAATTGTTGATTTTTTATCCCAAGAAACCTGAACTTTAACTTTCAAAATATGATATGGCGAAGTAATGCCGTCGACATCTGCAATTGGCTCAACAATAATTCTCCTTTTAAATTTTGTTTGGATTGGATTAGCATTATTCAGGTCATAACCATAAAAAACACTGCTATTTATTTTTAAATAATTACCCACATTTGGAGCCACTGACAAAGCGCTTGCTTTGTAGTCTGCCTCACAATAATTGTCTTTACAGTTAACGCCAATTGGTGTCTGATCTACTAAATATAATCCGTTTCCCCATGAGTAAGAGTCGCCCGTTATTGGTGCAGCATCCATATTTAACCAATTTGTATCTCTTATATTTCTAACTATTTCCATTCCTTCTTGTGCTAAATATGTTGCAGTAAGTCTGTCTGAAGAATCCGATGTTAAAATTATTATAACAGAAAGCGCATTAAAAATTCCTACTACAGCAATAGATAAAACAAAAATAGATATTACAAGTTCAATAATTGTAAACCCCTTCGGCAGGCTCAGGACAGGCCTTTTAAATTTTTTAAATATATTGTTTTTCATTTATTGAATATCTATTAAACCAGAAGTATATACATAAACCCTCCTTTCCGCACCGTCTGAATTTTTAAAATAGACTCTTACACGTACTTGTTCATCCTCAAGATTATCTATTGTTGTAACAGGTCCTGGGGGACTAAAATTTATGCTTGTATAATCGTAGCCTGCTAGATTCCTCAATTCAGATATGTATAAACTTGCATCCTCTTTATTCATGGGAATAATTTCTACCACACAATCAGCTATAAGCATAAAGTTTTCTACATTTTCGCTCTGTGCTTGCTGATCAACGTCACTGCACAAAGGATACGAGCTATCTCCGCTATATTTATTATCACTGGTTCTAATACCATTTACTGGCGCTTCAGCTACGTCGGCATAAATTATATACTGTTTGTCATTATCTGAAAGATTAATATAAATGCCATACCCTTTTACGGCTATTGATTCCTCATTTACATCTTTTAGCTGAATTCCAGATAAACCCAAATCTTGAGCTTTTCTTAAATTTTGTGCAAAACTATATGCAACGCGGGAAAGCCCCATTTGCCTTAACATTCTAGGAAAATCCGAAACCAAAATAACTGTAAATAAAGCAATTATAAAAACAACAACCATAATTTCAACAAGTGTAATTCCTTTTTTGAAATTCTTTATCATATTATGAAAAATCCCACATACCAACTAATAATTTGTTTCCCGAATAACATTGCTATAAATGTCCCTGTAATTAAAAATGGACCAAATGGTATTTCACTTTTTATCCGCCAGCCGGCGGACCTTTTTCCAAAAGCCATCAACATTACTCCTATTATAGCACCAAAGAAGAATGCTAAAAATAGAGCCACTAAAACATTAGGAAAACCCAATAAAAGCCCCATTAAAAATACTAACTCTACGTCTCCAAAGCCCATGGCCCGCTCTTTTGATAGATAAAAAATTAAAAAGAAAATTCCAGTAGCTATAGAAGTAGTAATAAGGCTATAAATTATGTATTGCGTGTTATATGGAGGAATTAAGTTATAAATTATAGTAATTATCACTGCAGGGAATAATGCCATTTCTGGAATTAAATAATGCTTTAAATCATAGACAAAAATAATAATTAAAAAACTACTTATTATTAAATAAAAAATTGATTGAAATATATTTTGTTGACTAAAAAGCAAAACAAATAAAATTCCTGTAGCTAATTCTACAACAGGATATTGAATTGAAATTTTTGTTTTACAATAACGGCATTTTCCCTGCAAAAATAACCAAGAAAAAATTGGAAATAAATCTTTCCAACCCAAAGTGTGCTTACAATTAGGGCAAAAGGAGTTTCCACGTAAAAAACTAACCTTTTTTCTATCGGGACTATTTTCTGGTAGGTCTTCTTGGAGCTCGGTCCGGTAAATTACGCAGTTCAAAAAACTGCCAATGCAAACCCCAAGCACAAATATAAAAGCATAAATTATGTATTCTAAAATCATTATTAAATATTAACATTTTTTAACATAATAAAAAACACCCCCTTAAAGGGGTGTTTTTGAATTCACTAAATAAATTATGATCCACAAACACCAGCAGAACAAGTTGTAGTTGTCGATTCTACCTTATTTCCAGAAGAATCTACACAAAATTTAGCACCTGTTGCACCTGCCTTCAATGGTACCAATGCGCACCACTTTGCAGAATTTGCACCACAAGCAGCAACGTCACAATTTGCCGTAACCGCATAATTCATATTTGTCGAAGTAAGCGCTGTGTAAATTGTAGTATACAAAGCTGCGCCAGTTCCTGTTCCCGTAATCCATCCGCTATACGTTCCTCCTCCTCCTGCAGGAGTTGCTGATGTTGGAGTGTCAAAATAGACTGCACCATTTGTTACCAAACTAGTTAAGTTACCTTTTGCTGATACATCTTTTCCTTTGTTAATGTATGAAGTAACGTTAACTAAAACTATTCCTGCCAAAACGGCGATAATTGCAATAACCACGATCAACTCGATGATTGTAAAACCTTTTTGTTTATTCATTTTATTTTTTTAATTTTTAATTATTTATATATTATTTTTTTTGAAAATTTCAGACTCGACCTTTCCTTAGCTAAATATAATTTAACTAAGATAATTATGTTCTCTTTTATTTTACAAAATTTAAAAAATCTATGCAATAGCAAATTATAAACACCTTATGGGCATTGGCAGGAAGAAGAGTTACAAACTGGAATTACTGGAGTGTCTTTTTTCATTCCTCTACTATCAACACAAAAAACGTTTGCTGGGTTTGTGAATTCTCTCGCCCATGCAACCCACGCTTGCCCAGAAGAAGCAACATTACAACAAATACCTGCGGGATTTCCAGTACCCAAAGTATTTCCCGTTGTCCCCCATTGAGATTTATCCTGGTTTTGACTGCCATCAGTTGGATTATAATGGCAATCCCCTGCAATGTTTACTGGCATTTGAGAAATAACATTTGATATAACGCTATTGCTTTGAGGATCACAAAAATCTCCGTAACTATTGCTATTACCACTATACCAAGCTTCTCCGGCTACAACTAAAACTGACATGCTTCCGGCTATGTTAGAATCTTTTCCTTTGCTTATGTACTGCGTAGTAGTATACAAAATTACCGCAGATAAAACGCCAATTATTGCAATAACTACAACTAATTCTATTAAAGTAAACCCCCTATTTTGTTTATTCATATTTATTATATTGAGCCTAAGGCTCCATAGAGTGGACCTATTACAGAGATTGCTATGAAGGCAACACCTACTCCCATTACAACTATTAAAATTGGCTCCAAAAGGGCTGTAAATGTTTTAATAGCTCGTTGAACCTCTTTGTTATAAAAATTAACTATTTGCATTAAGTTTTTGTCTAAAGTTCCTGTGTCTTCTCCCACTTGAATCATTTGAACCACAAAAGCTGGAGCATAATCTGGATATTTAACCAATACCGCGCTTATTTTTTCTCCTTCAGAAACCCTTTCTTCTGTTTCGGTTAGAATTCTTTTATAAACTGAATTGCCAACAATATCTTTTGTAATTTTTAATGCATTAGTAATTGAAAGCCCGGCACTAATTAAAGTAGAAATATTTTCTGCAAATTTAATAAGAAATGTTTTTTTAAGAAATCCTCCAAAAGCTGGCAATTTTAATGATACTTCATCCCATGTTTTCTTTCCTTCTTTAGTTCTGAAATAATACGCAACAAATGCAATAAGTAGAAAAAATCCTGCAAGCAATATCCAGCCATAGCTACCCAAAAAACTATAGAAATTAATCATTGCCACAGTAGAGGGATCGGGTTTTGTTGTAGTTTCTTTCAATAAATCAACAAGCTTAGGCATTACAAATAATACAACTATTGGAATTACTGTAAACATAACTACAATAACAAACGCCGGATAAATCATTGCGCCAGTTATTTCAGAATTTATATCTGCTTCTCTTTCTAAGTGCTCTGACAAATAGGCAAGAGAGTCAGAAATTTTTCCCGATGCTTCTCCAGTTCTAATTAAACTAACATAAAAAATGTTGAATGTTTCCGGGAATAATCCCATTGCTTCGGATAATGGGCTTCCCTCTTCAACTAATTGTGCTACTTTAAAAATCTTTTGTTTAAAATTTGGATTCTTTGTTTGAACAGATAAACTTTTCAAACTTTGGGTAACGGGCACACGAGACTGCAACATAACTGCCAATTCTCTTGAAAATACTGCTAAATCTTTTTTCGAAATTTTATTTAAAAAACTAATATTTTCAGTTTTTAGCGCAAAAGGATGCTGTTCTTTAATAGACGTTACGAAAATATTATATTTTTGTAAAAGAAGAGCAGCTGCATCTTGTGATGAAGCTTCAACTGTCCCTGTTTCCATTTTTCCTTCTTTAGATCTGGCTTGATAAATATACTTCATTATCTAAGTAGGTTTCTTACTTCTGATGGATCTAGTGAATAATCCATAGCATTCTTTAAAGATATTTCTTTCCTTCTTACTAAATCTACCATGGCTCTATTAGAGGAAATCATTCCCTCTTTTGCAGAAGTTTCTATAACTGCAGGAATTTCGTGAATTTTATTTTCTCTAATTAAATTAGAAATTGCGTTATTATTTATTAAAACTTCACAAACAGGTATAAACCCGCCCTTAATTCTAGGAATTAGCCTTTGTGAAATTATACCTAAAAGAGAGCTAGACAGCTGAAATTTTATTTGGTCTTGCTGTTCCGCTGGAAATACATCAACAATTCTATGAATTGTTTGAGCTGCTGAATTCGTGTGCAAGGTTGCAAATACCAAATGTCCTGTTTCTGCAGCTGTAATTGTTGTAGCAATTGTTTCTAGGTCTCTCATTTCTCCAACCATAATTACGTCTGGATTTTGACGAAGTGTTGATCTAAGAGCATTATTAAAATTTAATGTATCAATTAAAACTTCGCGCTGATCCACAATTGCCCTATCAACAGGATATGTATATTCAATTGGATCTTCAACCGTAATAACGTGAACTGACCTTGTATGATTAATTTCATCTATCATAGCAGCTAAGGTGGTAGATTTTCCTTGGCTAGTAGCACCGGTTACCAAAATAAGGCCCTGTGGGCGCGCTAAAAAGTCGTGCAAAATTGGTGGAAGCATTAATTCTTCAATAGTTCTTATTTTAGAAGGAATAAAACGCAAAGCCAAACTAATAGTTCCTCTTTGAAAAAAAATATTTACCCTAAACCTGCCCTTATCTTCATGTTGATAAGAAAAGTCAATTTCTTTTTCTTCTAAAAACTTTTTCTTTTGCAGTTCAGACATTATAGAAAAAGCAATTCCTTCGGCATCTTTAGCATCAACTATTTTCTCTCTGCTCAGTGGCACTAATTGACCGGTAATACGAATATTTGGCGCATGACCAACAGAAATATCAATGTCAGAAGCTTCCTCCTGAACAGCTATGTCTAAAAGTTTTTTTAAATAAATTAAATAATCCATAATTTGTCGCTCACCAACAAACTTTTAATTATCGCTTGCCAAATCAAATTTTTGCTCGTAGGGTCAATTCCCCAAGGCGATTGCCTCTCCTCCAAAAATTTATTTGGCTCGCTTGAATGTTTATTGCCTCGCTTTTTTTTAAAATTAGATGTCTCTTTCCTCTGTAACTCTAACTACTTCTTCAATTGTTGTTTGTCCGGCCAAAACTTTTAAAATTCCCTCCTGCTCCATTGTTAACATACCTTGTTTTTGGGCAACTTTAAAAATTAAACTTTCAAGCGGATTGGTTTGTATTAATGTAGAAAGTTCTTCTGACATTGATAAAACTTCATAAAGACCAACCCTACCAGCATAACCTATAAAATTACACACTTCACAACCTTTTGATTCATATAGTAAAAGTGGATCTTCTATTTTTATATTAGCTTTTTCAGAAGCAGGAATTGATTTTAATCTTTCTAGAATATAATCCCTAATTTTTGGTGCCGGAGCTACTTTTATTTTACATTGCGAGCATAAAGTTCTAACGAGCCTCTGAGAAATAACAACCCTTAACGTTGAAGGAATTAAAAAAGGCTTTACTCCCATATCTATCAACCTTGGAACCACGCCAGTAGAGGAATTTGTGTGCAATGTAGACAAAACAATATGACCTGTTAATGCAGCGTTTATGGCTAAATTGGCAGTTTCTTCATCTCTAATTTCTCCAACCATAATAACGTTTGGATCTTGCCTTAGAATTTGTCTTAAACCTTGGGCAAAAGTATATCCTATTTCTGGCCTAATTTGAGATTGGTTTATTCCAGCAATAGAATATTCTACCGGATCTTCAATAGTAACAATATTAACTGAATCTTTGTTTAAAATGCGTAACATTGCATATTGCGTTGTGGTTTTTCCAGAACCCGTTGGCCCCGTAAACAAAACCATACCATATGGTTTCTTTATAGCCTCTTTAATTACGTCTAAACTTCTTTTTGTGAAACCTAATTCTTCAAAAGTTTTAAGTCCCGTAGATGGATCCAAAACTCTTAACTCTGTCTTTTCTCCATAAAGTGTAGGGAAGGTAGCAACCCTAAAATCTATATCTTTATCGTTTATTTTCGTAGAAAACCTTCCATCTTGTGGAATTCTATTTTCGTCAATTTTTAATCCAGAAAGAATTTTAATTCTTGCAACAATAGCCAAATGCACTTTTAATGGCAACGACAAACTTGGATATAAAATTCCCCCAATACGGAATCGAACAATAAGTTTTTCCCTTAATGGCTCTATATGAATATCAGATGCGCCACTTTCAACAGCATGTCCTAATATCACCAAAACCATTTTAATAATTGGCGCTTCTTCTGTTTTTATATCTTCAGAATTTTTTTTACTTAAATTTCCTAAAATTTTATCTGTTTCCTCTGGTAAAGTCTCTAAAACTTTTTTCGTTTCACTCGATATATTCTTCCTTTGTTTTAAAAGCCTTGATAAATCTCCAGGAGTAATTAGACAAATGTCGTATTTAAAATCTTCTTGATTGGCCAAAAATCTTAACGCATTTTGGGCAACAATATCCTCTGGATAAACCATTCCAATTTTTAAAAAGTTTCCTTTTCCTTCTGGCCCTTTGGCAATTGCAGCCATTCTATAATTGACAGAAGCCTCTTCTGGTATTAATTCTAAAATGCTTGGAGCAATACTATCGGCATCAACTCTTTCAAAAGGAATGCCTGAAATTTTTCCTTTTAAAGCAAAAAGAACATCTTCCGATACAAGATTATTATCTAAAATAACTTCTTCCTCGGTTTTTCCAAGTTTCTTTATTTGCTTGCTAAAATCATTCAATCTTTCCTCAGAAAATAGACCTTGCGAAAATAATTCTTGTAATAGTTTCATGATTAATTTAATTATTTTTTTAAATAATCGGAGGCGTGCTTGATCCCGACTGACCTGCTGGAGGATTTTCCGTTGAAGGAGTTGTCGAAGCGACATCTGCGCTTGTCTGCGTAACTTTAGGTGCAACTACATAATAAGGAACAAAAGGATTATCCCTTCCAGCTCCCGTTTCCTTTAAAGAAATCACAGTCAATCCATTGTCTTCTAATTTTTTTCTTGCTAGAGTCTCGGACGAGGAAGATATAAATCCTTCTTCTGTTAATTTACTTTTTGTGACAACCTTATATGCATACTGAACTCCCATTTCAGTTGACGACTTAAGATTTTTGAACCTATCTGAATCAAAAACGCTCATATCAATATTTATTTTTGCCTTATTATACACTATTGCTGTATCAATTTCTGGTGGCGTAGATGACATAACTCCCAAAGAAATAAAACCTAAAAATGCTAAAAGCCCTAATGTGATTGCCACAAAAAATGTTCTTTGCCTCTTTTTTGGTGATATAAAGACTACTGCCATAGTTTATTTAATAAGAATAAGTTTTTATCTGTAAGCTAAAATTATATGGTGGCTCATCCTGAGTCCCAAAAGAAATACTAGTAACCTCAAATATTCGCGATGATTCTTCTAAAGCTTTCAAAAAACTACCTAATGATTGATAATTCCCCAATAAATCTACAGAAAATGATATTTCCTGAGTAGTTTTTGCTGTAGATCCACTTTCATTCGAAGAGCCTTTAGATAAAAATAGATTTTTGACTATTAGCTCATTTTTTTGAGCAACGTCTTGCAAAAGATAAACTGTTTTTCCTAGTGCTGGATCCGATGACAATGCTTCATCAATTTTTGCAATATCGTCTTCACGGTTTTGCAAATCGTCATAAACTTTGTCTATTGCCGCATAGTGGTCGTGCTGTGCAATATATTCAGCTCTCTTTTCACCCAATTGTGTCTGTAATTGCTTAAATGTATTATATTCAGGCAACACTAAAATAAACACCAACAATAAAATGGCAAGCATCATCACACCAATAACAATAGGACGGTCAAATGTCATGATCTATTTTTTAATAAAGTTACTCATATCTTTTTTGGACGCTTTTTTAAGAAAATAACTACTCCTATAATTATAACAATTATCGCTACAACTATTAATATTGAAATCAGTATTAACGATCCCGTATTTCCAGATTTTTCTTCAAGTTGTACTGGCGCGTCAACTATTACTGTTACCTTATAATCCTGAAATGTGCCGTCTTGACCCGTAACGCTATATATTACCGGACTAGTAAAGTCTTGCTCAACAAGAGTTTCCGGTTTTACCGTATCCCCAGATGAAGTGACTATTATAGGTTTTAATTTTTTTACGTTTGTTCCAGAAGGCACATTAATTGTAACCGTATAAGCTGTCTGGTCTATTGCCCCCACAACATCTGGATCTAACAAGTGAAAAGAATTAATTAATTTTGGACCGCTCGATGGAGCCAAGTCCCCCTCAGGAGTTGTTGTTCCAACTCTGGCGCCAGGAGTTAGAGGATCTGTAGAACTCCCAGAAGTTGTTATTGGCAATCCGTTTTCATCTGTTATTGGAACAATTAAATTAGGAGATATATCTGGAAGATAGCCAAAAATACTTGAATCCAATGTCATGCTTATATTAAAATTCATCCTTGCAGCCTCTCCAAGAGAAGAACTAAAAGTTCCTACGCTATTTACATATTTATTTCTTTCAAGAGCTGCTACTTGCCTAGAAAAATCATCTAAATTGTCAGTTTCACCATTCAACTGAACTGATCTATTTTTTGCATCTAAACTAAATTGACTAAACCAAATATTTGGCATAGTTTGCGCTTGCATAAAATCAAAAACATTCGAAGCAAATTCATGATTTTTCAACAGCAAGGCAAAATCCCCTATTTTCTTCTGATAAACTGTAACTTCTGCTTCACGCTGTTTTTGCTGTTGTGTTCCTACAGTCTGCAAAGTGGCCACCTCTTCTTTTATTTGATCTCTTATCGTTCCGTTCTTATATGAAAAAATAAAATAACAAAATACCGTAGCTACCAATAAGGACAACACAAAATAGAAGATGACATCCATCCACCAAAATTTCTTAGTTCTTAATTGAAAGATTACGGAAAAATCCATATTAATTAATTATACAATTTATTGAGTCTCAAGACCACCCAACGCTACTCCTGTTGCTACTGAAAAACTAGGTGCTATTTTTTCAAGCGTATTTTCTAAAATTGGTGGATACAAAAGCTCTGAAAAACAATTTGGAATCTCTACTCGTTTTTTTAAAACCTCTGAAAAATACTCTCTTAAACCAGGCAATTTAGACGTTCCCCCAGTTAAATAAATTAAATCTATTTCTTTTCCTTCTTGTTGATAAAAATCTGCTATTACTTTTTTAACTTCATTTATTAATGGATCAATCAGCAAATATAATGTTTTAGAAATTTCTTCTTTTGATGATGTTAACCCTTCTTTATTTTTTAATTCTTCCGCCTGAACATGACCTAAATCTAAAGCGGAAGAAATGCTATATGTCAGCTGACTACCAGCAAAATCAAAACTATAACTTTTCTTTAAAACATTTTTATAAACTATATTAATAGTTGTGCTTTGGACACCTATATCTATTAAGCATACATAATTTTTATTTTCTCTGACTAAAGACCTTACCAAACCCAATGCCTCAGCCTCTACTGCATAAAGATCTATTCCAGCCAGCTGGGCTACCTTTTGATAGTCTTGAATAACCTGATTAGGAATAGCTACTAGAAATATTTTAAGAGATGATTGTTTGTCTCCAGGAGTTCCACTTATTAATTGCCAATCTAGAGTTGTTTCTGAAACTGGAAGTGGTATATATTGTGAGGCATTATAATAAACTGCACTTTTTAATTCATTAGCATTCATTGGAGGCAAATCAAAGGAAGTACAAAAAGTAGAGAAATCAGGAATTGAGAAAATAGCGGCTTTAGTCCTTATTTTCGCCTCGTCTAAAACAGCTCTTATTGCGCGAGAAACAAAATAATTAGAAAGCAAATAACTCCCTTTTTCTATTTTTCCAAAAGGTTCTTTATAAAGAGAAGCTGACTTAATCTCTCCGTAGTTTTCTAGTGTTTTTCCTTGGCCCCACCTTGATATTTCCACCACTTTAATTCCCGAGGTACCAACATCAATGCCAACCATTTTTTTAGGAAAAAACATCTTTAGTGGATTTTTCCAAATATTCAATTTCTCAATAGCTTCTAAATTAAAACTTTGTAACGGATTTGATGACATAATTTATTTTATTATATAATTAAATCAATACAATAACACTGTGGATAACTCAAAAGGCTTTTTGCTAGATTTACTATTTCCAAAGTTCTGTTTAGGATGCCAAAAAGAAGGCACTTATTTATGCGACGACTGTCGAAGCCTTTTAGATATTAATGAATTTAACTATTGCTTGTGCAGTCATAATCCATATATTACTCAAACGGGCAAATGTTATAGGTGCCAAAATAGAAAGCTATCTGGCCTGTATTCAGCACTCCCCTACAAAGAACACGAGTTGACTAAAAAATTAATTTATCAATTTAAATATCCGCCATATTTAAAAGACCTAGCTAAAACTTTAACTAGCATAATAATTGAGCATCTTGTCTTATCCAAAAAAAATACTGACAATATATGGGAAAATTCAGTATTAATTCCAGTTCCTTTAGATTCAAAAAAAATAAGAGAGCGCGGATATAACCAAACTGAAGAATTGTCTAATGAAATGTCAAAAGTTTTAACAATTCCTGTAATTACCAATAATTTATTAAAAATTAAACAGACAGAACCACAAATGGAATTAACCAAATCAGAAAGGGAGAAAAATTTAGAAAATGCGTTTAAAATAAAAAACCCAGCAGAATTTGCTGGCAAAAAGATATTTTTAGTTGACGATGTTTACACAACAGGTTCTACTATGGAAGAATGCGCTAAAGTTTTAAAAATTTCCGGCGCTAAACAAATTTGGGGCATAGTTATAGCAAGGGAAGGCTAACTATCGCACAATAAAAAATCCCCCCAAATGGAAGTAATTGCGTGTCGCAAATTACTATTTGGGAGGATGCCTATGCCAAAAATAGGGCGTGTGTACGCCCGACAACAAGAAGGCTTAAAATGCTTGATCAAGCCATTGGTGCATATGCCCCCGAAGACTCATTATGCCAAGGGCAAAAGAGATTAAAAAAGTAATCGCAATTACGGTCTGCAAAAAATCCGGCACACATATACTGCGCTGAATGACTGCAATCATTAATGTGCTTACCATTATTGCTACCGAAACCAAAATCATTTTGGCTTTTCCCCACCAACCGGCAGAAACATCCATCTCACGGTGACGAACTCCAAAATATATAGTTCCAAGCAAGAGCGCCTCAACAATAACCATTGGCCAAACTGCCAATTTTAGCCAAAAGACAACATGAGGACTAGCTAAAATAATTGCAAACATCACAAATTCGAGCATCTTATCAGTGAAGCGGTCGAACTTAGCGCCAAAAGAACTAATTATGCCAAGCTTGCGCGCAATAATACCATCAATAGGATCTGTTAAAATAGCTACAAGCGCCCACCAAAAAATAATGTCCATTCGCGACGAACAGAAAAATCCCAAAAAAGCTATTACAATGCACATCGCCAACCTAATTCCCGTAACAAGATTCGCAAGATTGCGAAATGTCCAATTTAAATAGTTCATTTTTAACCTCTTTCCAATTTATTGTGAATGAGCCTTTGAGTTTGAATATTAAAATAATTTTGAGCTTAAGTCAAACAAAAAAACAGCCAAGAAGGCTGTTTTATTTTTTTATTTTAAATTTTTTCTACAGTCTCCCAGTCACCCTCCACCCAAAGCAAGATTACTTCAACTGGAAAACCGAAATTCTCAACTGCTTCTTTGCATTTTTTTAATTGTTCAATTTGCTCTTCTTTTGGCACAGGGTTTCCAGCACAACCAAAATGCCCAGCAACTGCAACAACTTTCGAACCATGATGTTCAACTGAAATAGCTACTCTTTTTTTAATATCCTCTATCACAGCCATATCACATGCTTCATGATTACAAATTATTCTATTTGGACCTGGTTCTGTAACCATGTCCACATAATCAACGCCATAATTTGTTTTCATGTAGTTTTTAACAGCGTCTTGAACTCTCCCGTCCATGCAATTTATTGCACAAGCAAACTTTTTATCTGATGTCATATTTATATTATGGTGATATTAAGCGAGGCAATAAACTTTTTGAAGACCCAGGTCCACTTGCCTGAAAAGGCAAAGGGGGTAACCTGCATCGGAAAAAAGTTTATTGCTGAGCGTAAAACATTACCAATTATTATTTATCCCTTGTGAAAACCTAAATCTGCGGGATTATTTCCCCCAGAAATTAAAGTAATTTTCCCACCTTTAATTTCAAATTCTTTTCTTAATTTTTTAACTTCATTGGCCAAATTTACTGTTTCTTCACCAACTTCATATTTAACGTGCCCTTTTGACCAATATTCAATAACTAATTTACTGTCACCAAAAATTCTTAAAATGTTTTCTGCAATTGCAATTTGTAATGCATATTTACAAGCTAACAATTCACCAAAATTATTTGTTGCACCCTCATCTGCGTAATAGTGACCCTTTTCATTCAATTTATGTTTTTCTAAAACTTTATGCAATAATTTTTTTCCTGTTTTGTCTGTTACATTAATTTCTGTTCCATTTCCTGCCCCAGTTCCAGAGTCAAAATATATTCCATCTTCAAGGGCAAAAGTTTTAATTTTATAATCTGCCCCAGCATTCAGCCAAGCTTCGGCCAATTCTTCTGATTCAAAACCTTTAAATTTAGCTCCATTTTTCCCCGCAACAATTTTTTGACACTCTGGCCAGTTATCGGTTATCCCAGATTCTCCATTAACTAAATATGCATAAAATTTTCTTTTTGCCATACAATATATATTCTTCTTAAGCTAACGCTAATAAAACTATCGAGATAAGACCCAATATCATACCCCAAATACCCAATGCGCTAGTAGGTTCTTTAAATACCAATAGTCCTAACGCAATAACTCCTACATAAAGTAAGACTGCCCACATTGCACCAACAACAGAAAGTTCATTTTTTTGCAAAATTGCTGGCAACCATAAAGCGGCTCCAATTGCATAGAATAGAGATATAACTACCACATATTTCCAACTTGGATTTATCGCAAATTTCTTGGAAAGATAATCTCCATATATTGTAAACAAGACAGACAAAATCAGCCAGAAAATATAATTTATAGATAATAATGATTTAAAAATCATAAAAAAGCGGAGGAGGTGGGACTCGAACCCACAAGCCCCTTACGGGGCAGAGATTAGCAATCTCTTGTAATAACCATTATACGACTCCTCCATATTAAATTTTCCTATCTTGGCGGTGTTTTTTGATTGATGTTCGAACTTTTTTTGACGAAAATCCTGAAAACTAATTTGGACTCGGCGGGGCAAACTATTTTTCTGGGGGAATGGAATTGCCCCGCCTCGGCTTTCTTCCCGCCCGCAGG
>Ga0247841_10005039_pt1 | contig 21886 bp, 21 predicted proteins | sample LaCruzMarch2015__2_FD_192410 | JGI IMG/M metagenome (GOLD analysis project Ga0247841, IMG submission 192410) | Freshwater microbial communities from meromictic Lake La Cruz, Castile-La Mancha, Spain - LaCruzMarch2015_18m | ecosystem: Environmental > Aquatic > Freshwater > Lake | place: Spain... | reverse complement strand
GAGGGCGGCGAGGGCGGCGGCGTGGGCGGCGGAGGCGGAAATAAAAACCAAAATTATTGAGTATGGAATTTCTTTATTAACAAAAACAAAATGACCAAACAACAACCAAGAACCGTGGGCTGATAGGTTTGATAAAGAGTTTCCAAGCCCCGATGGTAGAGATTTTATCGGAATGGAAAGAATAAGCGAATTAAAATCCTTCCTCCGCCAGGAAATCCGCAAGGCCAAGATTGAAAGTTTAAGGCAAGTGACAGAAAAACTGGCCGATTTGGAAAAAGAACTTTATGGATATTATCAGAAAAGTCCTCGTTTATTTAAAAAAAAGTTAGATGAAAGCAACGGCGTAGTGATAGCGAGAAACACAATTATTGATTTAATCTCTAACCTAAAAAACAATGACACGAAATCTTAAAATCACCGACAAATTTTTGGTCTCAATCTATGCCTGCGCCGAAGGCAAAGATTGGGTATCCAAGTATGAGGACAAAGAACCCGTCGCCGTAATTCGCCGCCTTGTTGCCGATGACAAGTGGGACTGGGCGAATTGGCTAATTGTGAGGATTATGGATTACAAGGAATATGTCAGTTATGCCTGTTTTTCCGCCTTGCAAGTGATTGATATTTATGAACGACAATACCCCGGAGATGACCGCCCCCGCAAAGCCATTGAAGCCGCGCAAAAATGTATAGAAAATCCAACGCAAGATAATAAAGACGCCGCCGATTCCGCCGCCTATTTCGCCGCCTATTTCGCCGCCTATTTCGCCGCCTATTTCGCCGCCTATTCCGCCGCCCGTTCCGCCGCCTATTCCGCCGATTCCGCCGCCTATTTCGCCGCCTATTCCGCCGATTCCGCCGCCCGTTCCGCAATGAAAACAAAAATTATTGAGTATGGAATTTCTTTATTAACAAAAACAAAATGACCAACCAACAAAAAATTGAGTTTTATTTGAACAAGGGGTTTGCGGTGGAGGTGGAATATGAAAACGGCAAAAATGCAGTTGTTTATTATGCCACCATAAGTCATTTTTACGGCTTTAAAGAAAACGAAAATGATTTTGCGATGGATAAAGACGGAGCACTGATTGAGGAGACCGTTACCAAAGTAACCCCAATCCCTCCCAAGCCGTACGAGTTTAAGGTGGGAGAGAGGGTGATGAATGAGTTCAGCAAGAATAGTTATAAAATTTCTGAAATTAAATTACCAAAAATCTATTATGAAATTGGTACTTGGGATTATTGGTGGATGGTTTTCCCCGCCCTGCCCGAAGAGGAGGAGTGCGAGGTGATGAAGGTGACAGAAGTTAATTATTGCATTATGGACGGTGAGCTACATCCTTGTTATCAATTTACCAAGCCAAATGGAAAAAAACTAATAATTAAAGTAGTGATAAAAAAATGAATCAAATAATCGGAGCTGTGCTTTATTGGCTATTCCTATTGATTCAAGATTATAAGCTTTAATTATTTCCACCTTTCACGGGTGGACGAAAGTTACAAAGTTATCCCGTCAAAAACGAGGGAAGCAGGTAATAGAGAAAAATAAAATCTGCAAGTGCAAGGTTTGAATCCTTGCCCCGTGAAAAGTGGATGTAATAAAAAATAATGGATAACGAAACTAAAATTTGGCTTATAACCGATACTCACTTTTCCCATACCAAACTTGATGAATGGGGAGAACGAAGTGGTGATTGGCAAGAGAAACTTTGGAATGGTTTGGAAACAATCCCTGTCGAAGATGTCCTTTTCCATTTGGGGGATATTTGTATCGGCGATGATTTAGAGGTTCATCAAAGATTGGCTGGATTAAAGTGTAAAAAGGTATTAGTCCGGGGCAACCACGACAAAAAATCAATCACTTGGTACATGAATAACGGCTGGTATGCGGTCGTTGATGGCATAGAGATAATATACCGAGGCCACTATCTTCACCTAACCCATCGCCCCCAAAGGCCTCAATACCTACAATATCCACGGCCATACCCACGGTAATATGCACCGAAGCGAAGAATATTGTGATTACTATGACAAGCAGTACCACATAGACATTTCACCGGAAGTGGCCGGATATCCGCCAACAAGGTTGGATATTCTAATGGATAAAACTAAAACCTATGTTTAAAGATTCACCCGAAGGCCAAACCCACTGTCATATCTGCCCGTATTGCGAACACACAGGCAAAAATTGTTTTATCGAAAACAACAGTGAAGGTCTCGTTTATCAATGTTCTGAATTTAAAGAAAAAGTAACCACGCCCGCCAAAAGCGGGGGAAAGAAATGATCTTAAAATATTTGAATTGGCCAAGAAAAATAATACTAAACTTAACGATATATCCGTTTAAATTATTAGCCTTGCCATTCCTTATTCTTCTGCTTTTTTTCTTTGTCGATTGGGACAATAAAGACAATATTGAATTCTTTAAAATCACCACTAAAAGGATCATAAAACCATTTTAAAATAACCCCCTACGGGACTGTGCGGAAGTCCAAGGAACTTAGTAGGGAGAGTTCCAAGCTCCCGCCAGTGGCAACCCATCCTCCCGTTTCTTGGTGCGGGGGATGGCCCGGAAACTTAAATTTATGTATGTAACGAGTGAAAAAAATTGTTATTGCCATACTTGTAAAAAATACTTTCATTGGCTCGGAATAACAAGACATCGGGCTATGCATCGTGAAAAAAAAGAAGATTGCACTATTACTTTCACGCACGGAGATACTGGAACTTGGAAATATTCACAAAAAAAATAATTAATACGCTATCCCGAAAGGGAAGCGAAATAAAATGGAAAAGTTTGATTATCACGCAAGATTAGTAGTTTACGGACTTCCAGAAATGAAAAGCCCAACAGTAAAAAGATTGGCTAAGTGGTTGCGGAGTTTAGCTGATGATGTCGAAAAAGAACCGAAGGCATACGATAAAAAATTGGTCGCAAGGCTGATGAAGACAAAATAGTTTATGGATAATTATACTGGCGAAATTATGCCCAAACAACTATGCCCCACCGAAGCAGTAAAAAAGAATATGGATCAATCCTTGGCAGTCGGCCAGAGGGAGATTGAGGAGAGGAATGGTTTACAGACGACGAAAAAGGGGTTTACAGATAAAAATAATCCACAACCAGTTTGGAAGCGAGTTAAAGTTTTTAAGATGTTTTGTCCGATATGTAACACCATAATTTTGGGTAATGGCAATCCTATTTTCCCTTACCGATGTAATTGCGGAACGTGGAACTTTGACTATACGAACAGCAAGTGGACGATAACCAAGGACGAAGGCGGTGCTTGAGAAGCACTGGCAAATCCTCTACACCATTAACATAGCGTTGATAGTGGCGGTGGTCGTAGGGTTGATGGCGGCGGAAGAGTTTCTTAATTGGGTAATAAAATAATAATACCCGACCGTAATTTGGCGGGAAACAAATGGCAGATGAAAAATTGAAAGCTAATTACCAGCAGTTTGTCGAATTGCTGCGTAAAAATATCGAGATAGCAGTCACCACTTTCATCAAACCGGAATATCAGAAGATCACTTCAGTACAGATGAACGCGGCGATCAAAAAATACTTCCCGACCATCTCGGTCGCGCTTTACGACATGAAATATCAAGTCGCCAAGTGGTCGATATGGCAGGAGATCATGGCGTTGGACTGGACCGAGCGGAAAAAGTATATCACCGACACCTTCGATTGCGACAACTTCTCCGGATCGTTCTGCTCGCGCGCCGCGGAGTTCTTCAACTTGAACACCGCCGGCAGATTCACTTGCATGGTAACGACTGTTACCGGTGAGAAGATCCCCCATCGCGCGGTGTTGATCATTGCCCTTGATGAGAATGACGAACTGGCGGCATATGTTATGGAGAGCCAGAACGATCGCTGGGCCAAGGTCGTGCCGGGGCAAGAGATCGTCATCCCTAATGACTATCAGGTGGCTTGGAGATATCAGGGTAATTTGACGGAATTTAATTAAGCCATTAAAATAAAAGTGTGATTCTCGGGCAGCCTTATAAATCGTTTCGCCTTGTTTTTCTTCTACACCGGAGATCACAGGGAAACGCTCAATCTTTATACCTTCTACTCCCGGGAAATCTTGACGCAAAAACCATCCTTTCGGATGGTTTTTGCGTCAAGATTGGGCGCATCAATACAGGCTGCCTATATTATACACCTTACGATAAATTCTTCCATTCACGCGTCAGTTTATCGATTCCTCCGACAAGTCCCGCGCCAACAAACAACTTAACAAAGAATAACCACTCACTTGCCGGCAAGGTAATGATCTTGTCAACGATCGTCATTGGGTCAAGCCCTACCTTGCTGATAAAGTACGGAATCAGCGCGGCCAGGCCGACAATATAGAAGCGGCGGAATAATCTGCCGGCAGGAGAACAATTCCATTGAAGCAAAAATTCTTTAATTGTCATAAGTTTTATTGGTTTTTAGGTATGAACAGTTTATTGAACTCTCCCACGATCCCATGACGCCGCAGCAGATCTCCCAACGCTTCTTCCTTTTCGCGCGTAGTGTAGCCTTCCTGGCGGATGGTGTCGACCTCGGTGGATTTGATTCCCGTTGTTGCATCGAGAATACGGAACAATGCCGGGGCGTCACCATTATAAATGTTGTTGAAGTAGGTGAATCCACGGCTGGTGAACAGCGAGCGCATGACGTGTAACCGGTCCGGATCAGCCACATATTGCGTATACTCCTGTCCGGTAGCCGACTTCTTTTTTACTTCATCCAAGCGCAAGAAGTCTTTGATCGGCTGCGGAGCATCTTGATATTCCTTGGCAGTATAAACATCCTTGATATCTTTCATCCTAAACGAGTCGGTTCCGAATCCGATCTCAATAGGAACTTTCAGGTAAGGATTAACCCGGGATACTTGCGCCAGAAAACTGCGCTCAAAACTGCCCTTGCCTTCGGCCGCCATCCTGAAGTTTTCCGTGAACGCTTCGATGGGGGTGCCGAAAGTACGGACAAATTGCAGCACGCCTTCATCGCTGCGTCCTACCGGCATATTGATATACTCGCGCAGATAGGCCGGTAGGTTTTTTTTCTCCTGGTCGGTCATATCTTGTTTCCAGAATAAGTTTTGCGCGTTGTCAATAGCGCGGATGATCTGATTGATCCGCTGGGGATTCTCTCCCAATGTCTTGAGCTGTAACTCAATGTTCTTGCGATTGTAGGTGTAGAACGGCACGATCCGGCGCATGATGTGGCTCTCAAACTGCGACAGGTTGCGGTAATCAAAGCCGGCCTTCTCGGCCAGCTTCAGGGCGCCTTCCATATCATATCCTTTCTTGAGCGCGGCCACGACCATCTCGGTCTTCTGCTGCATCTCAATGAAGTTTCCTACCACCCGAGCGGCTCTAAAGTGTGGTGTATTGGCTCCCAATACCGCTCCGGGAATACCCTTGACGCTTTTTATTTGCTTGCCAAAGTCCTTCATTCTCTCTTTGGCAAAAACCGCGCCATCCTGCAAAAGGTTAGCGTCATTCAATACCGCCTCGGCATCTGCAATGAACTGCGACGAACCGCCGAAACGATCCTCAACCGCGTTGCCGATGTCGTCTAAGTAATATTCCTTGCCGCCCAAGGTCGCGGTCTCCTTACCAAACGACTTTAACCGCCGCGCAGCCTTGCCGGTAACCATTACTTCGCCGCTTACCGTCTTACCATAGACTCCTCGGAATGATCCGGAGGCCATGCGCGCGGCCACCCGGCTGCCGATGGCGATCGTATCCGGGTCAAGTGCGGCCTTGCCGATCACTTCAAAGTTCTGGATCTTGCCCGACACCCAGTTGCGGATATGGAACGGCGCGAACGGTCCGGTCACGAAGCGCTTGAACAGGCTGGTAAGCGCGTCAAACCCGGTCGCCTTGGCCAGCGCGTCGATCGCGCCAAACGAACCGTTGATCTGGCCGCTGACCAGGCTCCAGTCGGCGTTCTTGAGCCATCCGATCTCCTCGCCGAACTGCCCCTTGGTTTTAAGCATCCGGTAACCCTCGGCTTTGGCGGCCATCTCGTTTTTAAAGGCGCTCTTAGGCAAACCAAAATCGGTTACCACCTCATCCATGATCTTGCGATTATATTGATTCAGGTAACCTTCAGACTCGATCTTGTAAAATGCCTGCGCCGGATTGCGGATCAGTTCCTCATCCTTCAACAGACCGCGGTACTGTTTGCGCCAGCCTTCGTTGAACAGTCCCAGCGGCCGCAGTTTATTGAACGTCTTAACCAGATTATCCTTGGATAGCGACGGAAAGTACATTTGGAATGGATCATCGATCCCTAGCTTGCGCGCGTTATCGGCATTACGCCTTATTTGCGCCAAAAGCGCCGCTTCAACAGTGGCGTCCTCGGAGATGGCTCCGATTTTTAGACTTGTTCCGGATGTTCCTGCCAGTATTTCTTCTCGTCCGTTTGCGCTTTGGCCTCCAATTCGTCGATTTCCTTTTCCGACAGGCCGAAAGTTTCTTTCATATACTGGCGCATTTTGTCCGGCGTCGGACCATTTCCGACGTATCGCTTCCCATTCCTTATTTCCATTTTTTTCAAGCTCCATGAAGACGATATCGGGCCGGCCATTTTTGGCATAGTCCCAGCCTTCTGGAGCATATTGATCATCCCATTTTAAACGACTTTTTTCTTTGAAACCAAAACGCTCATAATAAGATTTTAACGGACCGAAAGCATCTAATTTAGTCGCGCCGTTCTCGATCGCCTCGACTACCGAAGCCTCACCTTGTCCCTTCACTCCGGAATTAAACACACTAACCAATTCTCCATCAGGCTTTATAGCGTATCCGGTAGTTTTGTCAACACTAATGGCGGTCTTAAATTTATTATAGTCATCCGTTGCATACTCGGTCAAGCCATGGCTTTTAAAAAATGGAGAAACCGATTCGGACATGCTTTTGCCAATCTCTTCGCCCTTTATGCTAAAGTTATCCGCCACCTTAATCGACATAAACCCCGCCGCCTTGATCGCGGGCTTGAGCGCGTTGACCAGTTTCTCCGGAAGTAAAGAAAAGTCTCCGGTCTTGAACGCTTCCCGGATCTCGTCCTTGGCGATCGAACGCGCGCCCAGGATGTTCTCCAACATCGACTGCTTTTTGAACATGTCGTTGGTCACCTGGCGGATGGCCATATCCAACTCGGCGATCTTGTCTCGGATTGCCAGCTTGGGGTCCATGCCACGCATCGCCAATTTGATGATGTCGTCGGCGGAATAGCGGGCGCTGTCGGTGACGATCTGCTTCTTAACTTGTCCTAGGATCGGATCGATCACTCCCTTCTCCATCGCTTCCAACTGTGCCTTGAGCTTGGCGATCTGGGCTAAGTCGGCCATCTTGTCCGTGGACATCGCCGACAACAAGGCCGCGTTCTGCTGCTCGTCGGTGGCGATCCCGGCCATCAATGACTTCTGGGCCTTGGTTACGGCGGCGCCTTCGGCCTTGGGGGTGATCGCGGCGATCTGTTCCTTGATCTCGGCGATCGTTCCTTTAAGGCCGTAGATATCTTCGGCCAGTTCTGGCATAGCCAGTCGTTGCCGCAACTCGGTCAATCGTTCAATAGTCTTGGGAGCTGATGCCGCCAGGTTCTCCATCCGGCGGATCGCGCCTTCGGCGTCCTTTAACGGAAACTTCGCGTTAGGATACGCCTTATTGAAAGTCTCGATCAAATTTTCATTGGTCTCCTCGACAAATTTAAGCTCGGCGTTCTTGCCGGCAAGGAGAGAATAGGCGAACTCGTCCATCTGGTCGGCGTTCAATACTCCGCTTCCCAGACGCTTCATGTTCGATTCCATCAAACCGTTCATGATGCGTCCCGCCGTTCCCAAACGTTTGACCATTGTCTCGCGTAGGCCGGTAGTTGAACCCCAACCTTCTATAAATAGTTCTCCTGTCGCCTCTTTGATATTCTTTCCTGCCTCAATTAATTTCTCGGCGGCCAACGGAGACGCCTTTTCCACCGCGCCGATGCCCACCTTAGCGGCCGCCTTGGTCGCGACTTTTACTACGCCAACGCCCGCGCGCATGATCGCGCCGCCGAAATAAGTCGACGGATCAAGTAGGATATCTCCGACCAATCCGATACCACCCACCGCGATATTATTCTCAATACCCATGTTGCGCGCCACATCGGCAAAGTAACGCTTTTTGGTCTGCTCTCCGTAGTCGTTTCCGGTCAGCGCCGATGCCACACTTTGCACCACCGTCTCCGGATAGGCCATCATGAAGTTCTGTGTGCCCTCCATCTGCCGGCTGATCGCCTCCGCGGGATTGAGCGCGCCCAGACCGGAAACCAACCTCTCGATCGCCGACAGTTTGGGAGTCATCACTTCGTTCTCCATCGCTTCGTCGAGCAGGCCCTTCTCTTTGGCCAGTTTCAACAGGTCGTCGATGGATTCGAGGTCGGTAGAACTCGCCTTTTTTTGATGGGTCGCGGCATAAAATCCTTTGGGAGATGAAGCATCATCATTACCCAAGACAGATAAAAAACCTTGATGGATATCTTCATTTTTTCCAGGATTGTAAAAAGCCATAGATTTTTATTGTTATGACGGTTTTCCAACACCATATAACATCTGTAAAGGATTGGTGGCTTTATAAATAGATTCGTTGCTTGCTTGTGTTTTTTGAGTTTCGATTCCCGCTTTTTCGTCCGCTTCCATTTTATCAATATAGTTAATCATCTCGTTGCGATTTTCATAGGTAAATCCTTCTTGATTAATAACTTTTTGCCGTAGATCTTCGTAGGTTTTCTTACCCCTTTCTTTGTCGAATTTAAGACCATCAATATATTCTTGTTTGGCCTTAGTCTCTCTTTCATTTATGATTACTTGCGAACGTGCCAAGGCTTTAGTTCTAAGATTTTCATCTTTAATCGCCGTCGGACTTCCACCGTCAACAATATACCGCGCCCAAGTATCCACATCATTATCCACCGCCTGTTCCTCTTGAAGTTTTGCCAATCTTAAATTATTCTCCTTATCCACCAACGGCGTCACATAGCCGATGGCCTCATCCAATGATGTCACCGTCGACGGAATAGCCGAACCAAACTCGATCCGGAGTTCTTGAATCCTCGCTTTTTCCTTATCTTGCGCGGCCATATCCTCCCGCCAGGCAGTCGTAATATCGCCAAACACACTCTCCACCGGCGCCTGTACGTTGCTGCGGATCATATTGACCACGCTTCCCAGCGTTCCGGGAACTCCGCCGGCAAGGGGAGCTATCTGGCTGTATTGAGAGGCCATGCGCGAGGCACCGGCTTCGTTTAACGCGGAACGTAATGCCACCCGTAGGTTGCCAAGCTCACTGGTCGCCATCGCTCCGGCCGCCTGGGGCGACTTAGCCGCGTCCAACGCTCCCGAGACGGGAGTTCCCGCGCCTTGAGCCACTCCGGCCGCGGGCGCGCCTACGGTATCGGGAACGTTCAAGTTACCGCCGGCAATGATCAGGTTGGCCGACTTGACCGCGGCGTTTCCTTTATTTGATGCAACCAGGCTTTCAACCGTGGTGCCGTATTTGCTTGCGAGCGCCCCCAGAGTGTCGCCCTTATTGATGATTATTTGTGCCATATATTTAGAATCCCTTTTGTAATTGCATCATGCCGGTGACGTCCGACAATATCGACTTGCGTTTATCCTCCTCAATGCTGCCTATCACACCGCCTCCGGCAACATATCCGGGAACATTAGGCATATTCGCCGACCCCAACACCGTCTCGGCGGTACGTCCTATCTTTTGCAGCGCCAGGGTGTTTCCCTTCTCCAAGTCGGCCAGTTCGGCGGCGGCATCTTCATCGCCGCGGGATGCCTTGGTCCTCAACTCGTTGATCTTATAATTATATTCCCGCTTGCTTGATTGCACCACGTCTTGATACTCTTCCCGGCGGCGTTCATCGGCCAGTATTTTGCTCCTCGCTCCGGTGGCAAAGGCAAGACCCTTCTCTGAAGCGGTATCGGCGATCGCCAATAGATCCTCATCGAATCCGCGCACTATCTTAGATAGATCTGATTGCTGCTCCAGTGTTAAGTTACCGCTCTGGATGGATACATCTTCGGCGATACGATCCCGGGTCGCCTTGATTATCCGATATTTAGTCTCATAATCTCCTTTTTGCCTGGCGATCGCGCCCTGGATCTCGCCCAGGGCGAGGATTAACTGCGCCCGGTAATACGGTTCGGCCACTCCCACCGCGTGAGCGATCGCGTCCGACAACTGTTGCGCCTCAAGTTCACTGCCGACAGAGATAGTGTCATAACCAAGGTCGACAAAGTTCTTCGCTTCCGCTGAAAGAGCTTGATAAGCGGCGCTGTTTTTATAAGCATAAGCGGCCGTCGGTTTGTTCGCCGCGATGTTCTGGGCGTTCTGAACCCCTCCGGCAGTCGTATCGGTATTGATGACCGATGGCTTTAAGACATATTCACCGGAAGCGTTCCTGGTTAAAAGATTGGTATCATTGACGCCGTACTTTGCCAGTGCCGCCTGCTGCGCCTGAAGGTCGGCAAGTTTCGCCTTAATCTCCGCCGCCTGTTGTTGTGGCGTCTGCATCAAGTTCATCTTCGGTGCGGTATCTGGTGCCAGCGTACCCGCGCTTCCCCGGTTACCCAATAAATTCATCGTCGGCTCATTCGAAGGTGCGATCGTTCCGGCCGAAGGACGAGATGCCGTACCGAAGTATTTCTGCCCGTCGGCAGAGGAGTATGTTCCCATATTCCTGCCGTCCTTATAAACTTGTACTTGTCCGTTTGGTAACGGACTGAATGTTGTTGGCATGTTTTTATCTGATTACAAAATAATAAATTTTACCGGCCTTTCCGTTTGCTCCATCGGTGGCTTCATTGCCGGGGACTTCTCCGGCATTACCGTTGCCATGCACTCCTCCGGTACCGCCGCTGGCAGATATTGTTCCTTGTGTCCATGTCGCCCCGCGCATGATAATGATTATTCCTCCGGTGCCACCGCCTCCGCCTCCCCCTACTCCGGTAAGCCAACCTCCCGCCGATACTGAATTTCCTCCCTTTCCTCCTGCGCCTCCATTACAGGTTATCGTTCCGTAATTTATAAAATTCCTTGCGGCGATCAATATTATCCCTGCGTTTCCGCCTCCTCCACCGCCTCCTCCTCCGGTGTGCATACGATGAGCCGTTCCATCGCCCCAATCCTCTACCGCATACCGACCCAATCCCGCACCTCCGCCACCGCTACTAGCACTGTGAGATAAAGTTTTTCCCGAACTTACCCCGTAGGCAACCATTCTTAATGCCAAAAATATATCGTGAGTTGATCCTCCTCCAGAGCCGACATATGTATCTTGCGGCTCACCTAATTTTAAGAGTTCCTCGGTTGCCACTCCCGCGGCACCGCCGTGCATATGGGTTCCGTAATAGGTTAAATTGGTACTATAATATAAATTTGCTCCGTTGCCTCCCGCCACTCCGCTCGACCCCAAAGAAGGATTTTTGCTGGTTCCCGCAACGCCATCGGTATCTACTTGGTCTGGGGCAGTATACGCAACCTCAGAATATCCTCCATTGGCACCGGATAAAGCCCGTCCGAAAGTTGATCCAATGCTCCCACCACCGATACCTCCAACGCCGCCATCTGACCTATAAGGATCACCGCTTCTTTGATATGTTCCAATATCTCCTTCTCCGCCCACTGCACCATCGCACTCTATCGCACCGCTATTGGTGAAATTCTCCAAAACGTAGATTGCGTATCCGTTCGGTTTTAAAGTAATTCCTGAACTGACCGTCAAATTATTGCAATAAAGATCTTGATTTAAAGTATAGGTATTGCCGCTCTTGGTCATTGAAGCCGGTTCAATAGTCCCATTGCAAACAATATCGCCATCGTGGCCATCGGCCAAATATAGATTTATGATCGCTCCCGTAACCACCAATCTATTACCATCCCAACGGATATATTTATGGGTTGAATAATTTCCGGCAAAAAACTTCGCATAGTTGTTGTCACTGTCGTCAATTCCCAAAGCCACCACGCCATCGCCGCGCCAGTTGGTTGCGTCAAATCCGGTTGAGGCAATATAACAATCACCCGCGCCCTCAGTAAACGACATCGTTATCGCCTTGCTCGTGATCGTACCCGCGGTCAGTTTTTCCACACTCAACGAATCAACGTAAGTGCCGTTGATCGTCGATCCGCTTCCGGTGACCAACGCTCCTTTAACCGTAAATGTTCCCACCGACTTGTCCCACTGGACGCCCTTGTTGTTAGCATAATCTCCCAGGGTAACATCACCTTCATTGGCACCGCCGACAAGAACCTTGAACACTTCCGATGACGCGGAATCGTAAGCGACGATGCCGGTATTGGCATCGGGAAATATCTCCACGCGCGCGCCGCTATCGGCGGTTTTATATTTACCTCCGGTGGCAAGCAAATATCCCGATAGGTCAAGGTCGGGAAGATAGGCGGTGGTCGCGGTCAGTTTCCACCCGGTAACTCCGGCTTCATAATTAGCGCTCTGGATATAACCTTCGGTGGCGATCGTGAGCGAAGTTGAAACCTGGCCATCAAGGATCGAGGCCGCGGTGATCCCGTCGGTAAAAATGTTACGCAGGGACGGAACTAAAGATTCTTTCAGGGAATCCTCTTTGACGCGGATCAGAGCCGAATTGAATTGAGGATCTAGTTCGACCGATTGTGAGTTGGTAAATATCATATCTCAACATCAACCGAAGGAAAGTCAAGACCTCTTAGTTTGACCTGTTCTCCGGTGGTTATATCCACGATGCGGAACTCAAAGACTCTGGCGCGGATCTTGGGTTGGACCTTTACTTCGGTAACAATATCGTTGACGGTTCCGATCGATTTCCAGTGTCCGTAATCAAGCCGGCATTGCAGTTGTGCGCCCATCGTCCGGTCGGTATGAACGTAAATGCAATCATCGATGGTCTTGTAATAATGACGATTCGAAAAATCAAACTCGGGTGATTGAAGCAGATATTTTATCCCATGACCGGAATAATCGTTATTGCCGTAGTTGAGCCGCAACACCTGGCCGTCGGCATCTCCCGCCGCGATCAGAGTATCATCGCCGGAGACATACTGGTTCATGGCGTAAAATTTATGATAATACTGCAAGGGCGCCCACTGCTGCATATCGATGTTATAGCGTAAGACGACGTTGGAATATGACTCGGTAAATCCTCGTCCCCAATCAACCGTCACATCTCCCACCGACCAATAAATATCGTTGTTATCGCTCCATCCGTTGATCTTGGAATAAAACGAACTAGCGATACCGTCGATGATCGCCTGTACCGGACGCGAGATGCAGGTCGGATATCCGCCGTCGGTTTCGTAAAATCCATTGGGACCATAGAAAAAGAAGTTCTTTCCCCGAGCGCGCACGATGCTCTTATGAGATTGCGTACCGATATTGACCAGATCTTCAGGAAAAGAAGAATCGAAATTCCAACGCTTCAGCGACCGCTGTTTATAGATCATCAGATACCCGGGAACCTTATTTATCCCTTGAAGAGTACCACCGCCATCCTCCTGCTCTGCCTGCAAAGATCCTGATCCCGCGGCGGTCCAGAATACGGATGGAGTTGATGTTGAAGCGGCAGTGGTGTAATAGATCCGGTCGGTGACCGCGCAATACATCCGGTCTTTAAACTCGATCGGAAACTTAGCGTTGCCTGGCAGATTGGTCAGGTCAAAGACACCGCCGGAGGAAATCCAGTTACCGGCATCGGTATAGGAATACTTCTGGGCGCCGTTGAGCATCAAGGTGGCATTGAGGAAAGTGGCAAAATTAGCATCCGCGCTAGCGGTTAATGATCCCGATGCCGCCGAAGATCCAACATTATAAATATGCGTGTCAAAGACAGCGAAGAGCGCGTGCTTGGTCGGGTCGGAATCTAAGTGCTGGAACAATCCAAGGCAGGGATTTCCGGCCGACAATTGCGCGCCGACACGCGTGGTGCCAAGGCGGCTCTCCGCTTCTCCAAGCGTCTTGTTAAACAGTAAGTTGAGCGAGAATGGAACCGACGTATTAATGACGCTCTTGGACTTGATATCCGAAGATACCATCTGGATATTTCCGGCAGAGACATCACGCCATTTAATCGTTTCGCTTAATTTAGCCATGGTTATTCTACATTAAACGGATACCGCCGTCTTGTACGATACGATATCTGATTAATCTTAGGCGTCATTTTAAACTTCTGTCCGCTGGTAGTTGTCCTGATCGCCGACTTTAAAATATCATTGAAGATTAAAAAGTCATCATCTTTTACATCAACCTTGCCATTGTTCTTCCAGTAGGTTTTTCCCTGCCAAAGTAGCCAGTGCTTACACATATCATAACGGTTTGTGTCAATAGTGTCACTCTCGCTATCAACCTGGGTAGCTTCGCGCGTACAATCGATCTCTACGTTCTTGTTTTCCCAGGTCTCGTCCGGCAAAGGATAAATATAAACCTTGCCGTTTTTTATCGTCCAGTATTTCGGCATCGATTCAACTTCATCCTGCCACACCAGCGTATCCACCGCATGGGTCGCGCCGATGGCGCCGTCACCGGTGGCCGGAACACCGGTAAACTGGCCCGCGGTAGCGCTGCGCGTCGCGCCGGTGTAGGTGATCTCGTCTAATGTTCCGGCAGTATATATATGAAGGGTGCCATCATCATCAAAGTCATAGGAATTATCAACGTCAAGAGTCACATCGGTGGCAACTGCCTGGGTCCGCAGGGGCGACATCTTAACTCCGGAGATAACCTGGTCAAACTCCTTTTCGTCAAGCCAGGTTAAAGGATCGATCATTCCGCCAATCCTGATCTGCAGGATCGAACGATTGCTGGTCGCGTCATAGATATCGCTAGGCAAGGTAAACTCAAAACTGCCGCGCGCCGTTTGACCCAAGGAGTAATTGCTGACTAAATAGCGCGACCAACGCTTTAATTTTCCTTGAATGTAACTAAGACACTCATTAATTTCATCTAAGGCAGTATCGCGTGAAAATCTTTCGTCCCAATTATGGTCAAGTTTTTTACTTACATAATCCAACAAGTAACCAACTTGATTACGGGCGAACTTGCCCTCCTTAGCCCCCCATGGGATCGCGTCGGAGTAACGATCATTGACCGTATTAACGCTGTCCGAGAAACGGAAATAATAATAACCGCTGGTCTGCACCGCATCATTGTAAAAATTAACGATCTGGGTCGGATCGATATCTTGAGCCGCGGCCAGTGCCGTCAACGTAAGATCACTGACGTTAGCATCAACTTCGGTGGCGGAATGATAAAACCTTACCTGATTGAAACTGATGATATAAACAGTCGTTCCGGCCGGATGCGATTCCGTCAGATTGCTCAATAACGTAATGGTATTGCCGCTGGGGGAGCCATTGATCGATCCGATCTCGGCCAGTTCGCTGCCCGGCTGTCGGAATAAAAGTATCTTTTTATCCGCCGCGCCGATGATCGATTTAACTGTGATCGTTCCCGCACCCGATGCGGCATCCGCGTCTAAAACCAACGTCGGCGCACCGTTGATAAGTTCGTTTATATTTACATTGATACGATGATATGACATTTAATTTAGGCGTTAGGAGTTTGTTCCGCCGCCGGGGTTACTTTTTCTTTAGGGAAAAGTTTGTCGCGACAATCTTTACACATTTTTCCTTTCAGTTCTTTGATTATTTTTTTCAATTCCTCGATCTCTTTTAATTCTGGAATCTTATTGATTTTATCATTGGGAAGTTTTCCCAATTCACGCAACCTTCTATAGTTTGGTTCACCAGCTGACATTCGTTTTTTAGCGCCTACCTTATTAGGGTAATCCGCTGATTATTAATCCGCTTTTCTCCGTAAGCCAGCATATCCTAAGGGTGTAGAAATATTATCTGGCGGACGGAGAAAAACAGGCAAGGGTAGATTGTTTGCTTTCCTTAAGAAAGAAACATTTTCTAACCTTGCAACGGTGCTTGACCTTGCGATCCTCGATATAGCCCCCATTTAATCCGCATTGAAAGGAACTATCCACTCTGGAGCCTCCAGCAGCGCTGGTCGCGTCTCTTGCCCTTGCACAGGCATACCCGTTTGGCTTTCTGCCAGGGGACATAGCAATCGTCCCTCGTGCAATAATATCTGCCGTTCATGCTCCTCCCATCCGAGACATCATATCGTCAATGTCGGTCTGGCACATATATACCAACTGCCGGCACTGCTTGTTTTCACATTCCTTGGCAGTATGCCTGGGAATGACACACTGGTTGACTAAACACCACGGTTGTTTCATTGTAACCTCCTTAAAACGCTTTGCACTTTTTTTCCCATATATTAGTGCATGTATTCATTATATCCCTTGCCTGCTTATCGTGTAAATCATATTTATCACAGATATTTTTTTGTCCATAAACCACCTGTCTTGTAAGTTCCGCTTGAGTGTTCATTGTTACCAACACCGATTCAAGTGTTGAATTTATCTTCTCCAATGCGCTGTTTATGCGCTGTACCTCAATTGACTTGCATGTGTGATTCAAATCATTTTCATCGAACTTTTGGACAAGGCTTAAAATACTGTCTAATTTTTCATCTCTACCGGTTTTTATCGCGAACCATTCCGGTTTGATCCATCCCATCTTTAGGCAAACAAAAATCAAAATCACTATCAGTGCGATCAATCCGACAACCGTTAAGCTGTTAAGTCCAGTCACTATTGAATTGAAGAATAAAGCCGTTTCGTTCATATTAATTTAATTAAACAGCGTCAAGTTGCAACCAATAAGCGGTTCCGTTGATATTTTTTTATTTGCATTTTGCTTCTAACACTTTGATACGGTTATTGAGTTTCTGCATTTCCGCCAAAAGCACCATCGGTAATTCGCTGGTTTTGATCGAGTATGGCTTTGGCTCCGATGTGGCATATCGTTCCACTGATGTCGAACCATCGTCAATCGTCACTTTCCTATAAGAAAAATCGGGTTCGTAGTTCACCAGTTCGGGAAATATCGTTGCCACTTCTTCGGCAATCAAACCAAAGTCGGTAACACCCCTGCTTTCTTCAACAACGGTTTTGTCCTTTTTCCACTCCCAATTTTTTAACTTTAAGTCGTAAATTTTGGAAGTGTCTGTTTTTGCCGTTCTGATATTATCTTTGAACCTTGCCGATGACGTTACTTTGTGAAGTTCACCGCTGGCATTGACATTAACATTGGTTGAAGCCGCCGCTGAAGCCAGGTTAAAAAAGAATATTCCGCCATCTTGCTCAATTCTAAATCTCTCAACGGGAGATTTGGTCCCTTCGGGAGAAGTTGAAAAATACAACATCATAGGCATATCGTCGTTGCCAGGCGTTCCATTAATCATAGCCCCAAAATTAGCTCCGTGGGCGTACTCGTCGCCGTCATATCCGTCAAAATAAAAATTCGCAATAATATCTCCGTCGGAAACAACGGAAGGCGAGGCGATAGTTCCTCTTGATTTTAATGAGATTGTTCTTTGCTCTCCGCCAGCCCCATTGTAGGCGCCATAATAATTCCAGTAACAGCCTAGACTCGAACCGACTCTTGTCTGTAAATAAACACCTCCGACGTTGTCGGCTTGGGTCATTGAAAAATTAGATACGTCAAACGTGCCTCCCGTTAGAGATAGAAGATTTGCCGAATGGGTTAGTGTCATGTCCGCCGTACTCGGAGCAGAACTCCAAGTAATCACCGAGCCATTGCCCAAAAACAAATCGCTCCAACCGACTGCCGCCGTACCCAAAGCGTCGGTGTTGTCAGTATCGGAAACTAGCGTGGTGTTGATAGCGACTGAAGCTAAATTATTTAATGCCTCAACCGCGAAATCAGTAGGAATATCGCTCGTCAAAGCCAACGTCCCCGAAGCGTTGGGGAAGGTAAAGGTTTTGTCGGCGGTAACAACCGAATCAAAATTAAGGATTGCGGCGACAGAATCGCCTGCGGGGAACACTTTAAACAATCCGTTCGATCCTCCCGAAGTACCATTGTAAAGATAAAACTCCAAATTTCCGGCATTGCTTACCCCCGAACCCGAATCTCCGGCATAAATCTTGGTATCCCCGCCAGATCCGGTCGTACCTCCGTGCCCCGCTTGGACAGAAACCGTGCCGCCTTTACCGCTTCCGTTGCCATGTCCGCTGAAAAGATTAAAACCTCCCCCTGCTTTATTGAGAGTTGAAGCGTCTGAAGCGGAAAAATTAAAATACCCTCCGTCGTCTTTTGCGTATATGTAAAACGATTCCGCCGTTGCCGTTATGTCGTCAAAATTTCCATGACTGACGTAAGAATTGTGCCAATGTTTATCCGTGCTTCCCAAATCATCAGTATCGTTAGTATCAGAAATCAACGAAGTGTTTATCGCCACGCTTGCCAAGTTATCCAAAGCGGTGGTAGCTCCACTTGCCGCGGCATTTTCCCAACTAATCGTACCGCTGGTATTGGTCAGTACTTTTGTTCCTGCGCTATGCCAGGTAATTGCGCTTAAAGTATCAGCCGCATTTGCCGCCAAGATAGAACCATCGGCTATCGTTGTTAAGCCTGTACCACCCGTGGTTACTGGTTCTGTACCTGCGGCTTTGTAAGCTGTCGAAGCCGTAAACGCTGCGGTTCCCAAAGTCCCGCCCCCGGTAGGAATGGTCAAAGTCGCCCCCGCCGCGGGCCACGCTAAAGTTCCCGCCCCGCCGTTGTTGGTCAAAGCAGTCGTAAATGTGGCGTTGGTCACTGTCCCGGCATTACCTGTAACGCTTCCCGCAATGGCATTAGTTACCTCCAAATCAGCAAACCAACCTTTCAGCGACCTTGCGCCTGTCGCTCCGATAGAACCTGTCAGCGTCAAATTGCCCGCTCCCAAAGCCAACCCTGTCAGCGAACCGCCACCATCGGAATTAAAATATCCCACTTCGACATTGGCATAATCTCTTAATGAAACTTTATTGACACCAACAGCGTCCCCTGTCCGCAAAACAATATCTTCAGCTCCCGCCGCTGTAACCCACACGGGGTTTTCCATCGGATAGACCAAGAGGGTGTCGGTCGCTCCGCTTCCTTTTAATGAATAAGCCACTTTAACGCTCCGGCCGCTGGTCGGTCTTGTTTTTGTCAAACCTCCGCCCATAGTGGCAAATAACAAATCACCCTCAAGCCAAGTTTCTCCGTTTGGGTTTAAATTAGTGTTAGCCGGTCGGGTATCAACATTGGTAAGAGTACCGCCACGGCGGACAAGCACCGTTCCTGAATTAGCGTCCGCAACCGCAATACCAACCACCCGAGATTTCGCGGTGTTGGTATTGTCCGCTTTGGCAATATTTGGCAATGCAGAAGCACCGCCGACAACATAAACTGCCTGGCCTTTTTTCACCGCTTCTGAAACCGCGCAATTAAAAGATAAGGCTGTCGCTGCGGTCGCGCCCACATTCTCCAAACCTGAACCATCTCCGACAAAATAAGTGGCGGTGAGAGTTCCTGTGTCGCTATTAAAAGTTAATGCCGCACTATCGGTCAGTAGTCCCGCCGTGGTCGCGAAAGGTACCCGTCCGGAAGTCAGGGTAGCGCCGGCAACCGTGCCGGTAACTAAAAGATTCCCAGAATCCTCCCAATCAGGAATCCCCCCGGTAACTTTTAAAACTTGTCCTTCAGATCCGATACCAAGGTTCACGATATCGGTCCCGTTAAAATATAAAAGATCGCCGGTCGCATAAGTGATCGCCGCAAGATCAGACAAGATTTCCTCCTCAATGGCGGTGATATCATATACCGCCTGTTTTGGAGCGTGCTTTTCGTACATTCCTGACAATGTTTTTATTTTGATACTGACACTAATTGCCGAAATTCAGCAATTAGTCGTTTCTCTTCCGCTCGTATTCTTGGATGATGAGCGTGGCATAAAGTAATGCCATTATTAACATCATATCTTAATTCAGGAAAATCCTTCCAAGATAAGATATGATGAGATTCAATTCTTCCATAACAATCACAATTATTTATTTTACACTTCCAGGAATCTCTTTTCCAAACATTTGTCCTCCACTCTTTATAAGCCACATCGTTCCTTTCTTGCTTTTTTACCAACATAGTTCTATCTTTTATCCAATTCCATGGCTTCCTTCCATTCATTTTTTTAATAAATTCACTTGAATGTTTGGTTCTTTTAACACTTTCACTAATCCTTTTTTTCCACTCTTCTGTTCGGGGAGTTTTTTTTAGTACTTCAAGATTTTTAGGAATTTTTCCTTTTTTAGCTAAACTCATCCGAGAAGTATCTTTTATCTTCCAGTGTTTTCCCAAAACATTTTTATTCCCTACCCCAAATTTATTTCCTTGTTTGAATCCAAATTTATTTCCTTTTTGAAATAACATTGTATTTACTTTAACTTCATTTTTAAAGTAACTCCGGAAGCGTCGATCCTTTTTTGCAGACGCTTCTCATAAATTTTAAGATCGATTTCCCGGCGGTCCATTTCAATCTTTTTGGAGTTAAATTTTCGGTAGGCTTCATTAAATGATGCTAGTTCTATTCTACCATTTTCAAGATACCGCGCCATTTCCAATTTTTTTGATTCCAACTCTCCAGACTCATTTCGCAACCGTTCCGTTTCCAGGGCAACATCGTCACGTTCTTTTTGTACAATCTTTGCCTGTTCTGCCAGCGAATCAAGCCGGTTAGATACGATATATATTTGCGCTTTTATTCTTTCGTATTCAAGTTTTTTATCCTTAATGATCGACTCGGATACCTGGATCTTTTGGTGCATATCTTTCGAAAGTTGTGAAGCGTTACCTTTCGAAGATTCAATCAAGGCTTCGATCTCGCGCTCGGTATTTTCTAAAGATATAATACGTTCCCCTCTTTTGGAGATACCACGTTTCAGTTCATCAATCTGAATGTTAAGTTCCTTAATCTTAAATTCAAGAACGCCAATGGTTGATTCCAACCCGGTCTTTTTTTTCTCGAGATCGACGACCGATTGAAGATATTTCCCCACCCGGTCGTCGACGTTTTTTTTACGGTCCGATTTAAGCGACATAGTTGCGTTCAAGGATTACCTCAACCCCTTCCCCGCTCACAGTGGCATCAACATAAATCTGATTGATATTATTTACTTGCAAACCAACTGATTCATTGTGGGTCAGGGTGAAACTACCCCCGGAAGTATTAAGGGCCTTGGCCGCGCTATCGGCAATATGGATCACTCCAGTATTTCCATCTTTAGCCTTGATCGTCACCGCCACACCGTCGGGGATCGCCTTGCCCGCGGTAATTCTAACCACCGCCCCGGCCGCTTCGGTAGTCAGCGCGTGTTTAGTATCAAGAGTCAACACACCCGCGGCTACTCCGGTCACCACATAAGTACCGTTATTCGAGACCGATCCGGAGACCGTAATCACGTCCCCCGGCTGGAATCCGGCGGTTAAAAATCCGCTTCCCGAATCAGTGATTGTATCCGCAGATGGATCATTGTCGGCAAATCCGATCGTATTTGCCGATTTTTTTATCGACAACGCTTCCGGAGTTCCCGAGGTTGTCACGTTGAACTGAAAGGTAAAGGCTTGGTTTAAGTTTGTAGCTAGATTAGACATTTTGATTTAACGCTATCCAATCCGTCCCTGCCTTGCGAGAGTCGCAGGGAGGGACGGGGATAACGCTTAATTAGGTTAAGCGATTATGCATCCGTTCTGGCCGACAGTATACCACTTGCCATTCGTGAACAAACCCGTCCACGCATCGCCGGCATCGGCCATCGTGATCGTAGTACCCTGGCCAAAGTTAGCCGGAGTGATCACCGCGTCGCCACCGCCATCAGTTTTAAGAATGATGAACTTCATCTGGCCTTCAGCACCATTAGCAAGCTGATACGCATCGCCGCCAGCATCAG
>Ga0247841_10005037_pt1 | contig 21898 bp, 27 predicted proteins | sample LaCruzMarch2015__2_FD_192410 | JGI IMG/M metagenome (GOLD analysis project Ga0247841, IMG submission 192410) | Freshwater microbial communities from meromictic Lake La Cruz, Castile-La Mancha, Spain - LaCruzMarch2015_18m | ecosystem: Environmental > Aquatic > Freshwater > Lake | place: Spain... | reverse complement strand
AAATAAATTTTGAAATCGAAAGTTTTATTATATCTTTCTAATTCTATTTGACATAAGAATGATTAACGACAAAACTTCCAAACTCGCGGTTGAATTTTATGAGAAACTTGGTTCTGATGGGATGGCCTCTTTGACGAATGCTGAAAGAGATGAAGCTATGCTGAAATTTGTTTTAAAATTTTTAAAGAAGAGCGATTCAATTTTGGATTTGGCCTGCGGTTACGGAAGAATTAGTTTTCCTTTGCTGAGTTTGCGATATAATGTATCTGGAATTGATATTTCTCCTAATTTGATTAACGATGCTAAAAAAATGGCGAAAGAAGAAAATGTTAATGTTGATTTTAAGGTTGGAGATATGAGAGAACTGCCTTATTCTTCGGAAAGTTTTGATAAAGTTATTTGTTTATGGTCGAGTTTTAATCATTTGTTGACGGAGGAAGACCAGCTGAAAGCAGTTAATGAAATTTATCGGACTTTGAAAAACGGTGGACTTGCAATAATTGAATTGCCAAATGGAGAATCAAAATGGGCGAAGAAAAATATAAAATTGCATGGAAGAATTGTGCCGGATGAAATAAATAGTTTAAAGTTGAATAATTATATTCATGATAGACAAACTTTAAGAGAGGTTTGCAAAAAATCTAATTTTAAAAGATATGAAGTCAGTTTTGCAAATATCGGTGGCCGAAGGAGAATTGTTGTTTTTTGCTGGAAATAATTTTGTAAGGGGGAATATTTTTAAATTGGAGTTCTACTTGTTTAGTATGAAAATAGGATTAATTGGTCCGAATACTATGCGTGGCGCGTCTGAAAAGGAATTAGAAGAAAGAAAAATTCTGTTGTCTAGTGTTGCAAAAATTCTTTCTAAAACTAAAAACGAGCTGGTTCTTACTCCCGATAAAGGTTCTCTTCTTGAATTTTTTGGAAATAAATATAAAGAATTTGGCGGTGGAAAAATTCTTATTATTGCGCCGATGAAAGATGACGCCGAGGAATATCTTAATTTAGAGATTGGTGAAATAGTTGACTGTGAAATGTGGTATAGACAGCCTTCAAAATTCAGCGAAGAAACTGACTTGTTTGTTTGTGTTGGGTATACGGCTGGGGTGTTAAGTGAAATTGGTGCGTCTCAATATTTTAATCCCAAGAAAATATTCGTTATCGAAGAATTTGTGAGTTCTAAGCTTCCATCAGAAATTAATAAAAGTATGAACATAGAGTATATCTCTATAAAATCTTTGGATGATAAATTAAATAGCTTTTGTTCTGCGAGTTAGACTTCGGGTATCGTTAAATCCCCTATAATAAACCTTAAATATGCGCTTTCTTCCATTATTTTATGGAGAAGTTCAGCAGAAAATTTGCAGTCGGTATATTATTTTTAGTGGCTATTTTCTTTTTTTCTTTTTTCGCCAGCGGGATAATTTCTGGAAATATTATTTATCTGAATGGGAAGATGGCCGAGAATTCTGTTCCGCAAGAAAATTCTATACAGCTAAATCAGATTGCAGTTGAACCCGAAACTATCGCCGAATCAAAAATTGATTTTGGCAATATTGATGCTTATTCTGGAAAACCGGATTATTACAAAAAATATGATGTTGCGACAATAAAAGAAGCGGAGAAACGGGTGAAAGAAATTAACGACGAAATAAAAAAGAAAAATTTGAAATGGACTGCGGGCGTGACTGATATAGGTTTGTATTATACTGCTCATCCTGAACGGATTCCACGAGCGTCAGATATTTCTGAATCTGATTTAGGTGAAAATGTTTCTGCTCAAACTCCTGGGGTCTTGGAATCTTTTTCTCCTGAAACTATGCCCACTTATTTTGATTGGAGAAATGCTGAATTTAATGGAAGCGATTGGATATCGTCGGGAATAAATGGAAAAGATTGGATGACAAGTGTGAAGAATCAAAGGGGGTGTAATTCCTGTTATGCTTTTTCTTCTGTAGGGGGTGTTGAGGCAAAATATAATATTTTCAATAATAATTTTGATTTGGATTTGGATTTATCTGAACAAGATTTGATGTGTATCATGGGTAAATCTTGTTCTAGTTTGGGTTTAGAAACAATGGCCTTAAATCGATTAAGGGATTCTGGTGTCGTTAATGAATCTTGTTTGATTTATGAATATGACTGTTCTTCAAAATGTTCTTCTTCAGATATTTACAACATTCAAGATTATTTTATAACCATCGACCACGAAGATACCGGCTGGAATAATAATTCTGAAATTTATAAACAGGCTCTTTTTGATTATGGTCCTTTGATAATTCGTCCATGTATCGATATATATGAATTTTCAGTATTCAGTAATGCAAATCTTGTTTACGCTCCAACTCCTACTTGTTCTTTTGATCATCATTCTTTTGATCATTCTCTTGTTCTTGTGGGATATAATGATACTGGAGATTATGATCCGACTCATTTAGATGTGAGTTATTGGATTGTAAAAAATAGCTGGGGAACTGATAGTTGGAATGGTGTCGGTTATGGTAAGATAGCATTTGGTTACGTTGAGTCTGGCGCATTTGCTCTTGCTGTTCTCAACACATCCGACGTCTGCGTTGACCGCGATGCTGATGGAGTTAACGAAACGAGCAGATTGATTGATTCAAATGGAAATATGTTTTGCGGATCGGTGGATTGCGACGATGGTAATAATTCGAAATGGATGAATATGAATTTATTTTTTGATAATGATTATGATGGTTATGGTAATAAAAGTTCTGTGAGTTTTTGCGGGAATGGAACAATTTCCTTGGGATATGCGGATAATGATGGTGACTGTGATGATACGAATGAGGGTGTAAATCCTCAAGCGTGCTTTTTGTTGAGCAGTTGGAATAATATTACCGATTCATTTAATTGGACAAATTATGATTCGTGCAGAGAGTTAAAGCAACAGGAGCAGGAATATAGGGTATATGGTTGTGGTGTTGGAGAGTGTAATTATTCTGTTAGCCAAACAAAATGGGAAAATACAACGGAATTAAGAAATAAATTGCAAGGTTGTGATAATCCGATTTTGTCTTATTCCTTTAGCGAGTCATTTGGAAATATTGTTTTTGACGATGGAGGAAATTTTAATGGGACAATTTATGGGGCGATGAGAATTTTGGGTAGAAACGGAAGCGCGATTTATTTTAATGGGAATTCGCTTGTGAATACGAATAATAATTTTTCTTTTAACGCTTCGGATAAATTTTCCATTTCATTGTGGTTCAAACCGGATAGCATAACAGATAATACTGAAAGAGCTTTGATTTCGAGGTCCTATCCCAACTATGATTATTTAATTTATCAGAAAGGAAAGAGGATTACATTTAGGATTTATATGAATAATGGGGCTAATAATATCGACGCATTTTTTGATTTGAACGATACAAAGTGGCATCATCTCGCTGGCGTTTATAATGGATTTGATTCTTTAGTTTATGGCGACGGTGTTGCAATGCCTTTGCATTATGGAAATAGCACAAATTCAAATTTTTCTGTTCGTTCTGTCCCGTTGTTAATTGGAACGGGTATTACCTGGCAAGGAAGAACTGGAGCATTCAAGGGAGCAATTGATGAATTTAAAATATTCAACAGAAATATTTCTATTGAAGAAATTGTTTCATTAAATAATTCGGTTCCCGCGCAATATTGTGGTGACGGAATTTGTTCGGCCGAGGAAAATTACACAAATTGTTTTTATGATTGTGTAAATACGGAGAATTATTTATCTTATTATTCTTTCAATGAAACAAGCGTAACTATTGTCGCTGATTCTTCAGGGAATCACAATGGGACAATTGTTAATGGTGCGACGAGAATTTCTGGAAGAAGCGGGAATGCAATTTATTTTGATGGAGTAAATGATTATGTTAATACAGGATATACTTTTCCAGTTAGCTCTTCGAATAAGATTTCTATTTCATTATGGTTTAAACCAGATGCAACGACATTTTCTGAAGAAGTTTGTAATGGTTTAACCAACGGATACAGTTGCAAGGAACGTGCTATCGTTTCTCGAGGGTATCAAATACCCGCAACACCGTATACTTTATTTCAGAACGGAAAATTACTCAAGTGGGCAATTTATTCGAATCCTTATGGATTTACGGCAGTATCAGATATTTCAGATCTTAACGACGGAAAATGGCATTATGTAACTGCTGTTTTCGATGGTACCGAAGCAATTTTATATATTGATGGTTTGAGAAGAAGCGCCAGCGTTCATCTTAGTGGGATGACTCTGGCTAGTGGAACGACAAACGTTGCAATCGGATATGGGATGACTTGGCAGGGAAGGACGGGATATTTCAAAGGATTAATTGATGAAGTGAAAATATATGATCGATCACTTTCTCCGACGGAAATAAATAGTATTTATGTTAGTGCTCCTGTTTCAAATTATTGCGGGGATGGAATTTGCAATAATGGAGAGAGTTATATTGGTTGTGCGTGTGACTGTCCTAGAGAACCGATTTTACTTTATTCATTTGAGGATGATGGAACTGCAATGAATGATAGTCTGAACAGGTCAAATGGATATATTTCTCCGACGGTAAAAAGAATTTTGGGTAAAAAAGGTAACGCGCTTTATTTTAATGGAAGTTCTTATGCTATGAGCGGAAGTCTTAATTTATCTCGGCAAAATCAGATTAGTGTTTCGATGTGGGTTTTTAATATGAGCTCCGGGCAGGCTTTAGTTATCGGTGCAAATTGGTTTTCGACTGTTCAGATAATTCCTCAAGGTTCTTGGACGGGATTTTATGTCGGTAATACTTTATTTGGCGTTAATAAAAATTTAAATGACGGGAAATGGCACCATCTTGTCTTAACGTTCAATAATGGCACGAGCAAAGGTGTTGCTAAAGCGTATATAGATGGCGTTCCGAAAATCACTTATCAGACTAGTTCGAAAGATCTTGTTGTCAGCTCAAATGAAAAATTAGTTTTGGGGAAAAGATGGCCTTGGGATAATCAATTTTATCGAGGAGGAATAGATGAAGTTCGTGTTTACAATGTTACTTTGTCGGACATAGAAGTAAATCAAATGTTTGGTGTAGGAATTTGATTTTATTCTTTTAAAATTGTCTTACTGGAAAATTTCTTGTTGGAATTATTTTTGTTATTACAAATCTATTTCCGATGAGATTTGAAATTATCGACGAGAACATAAAATTTCTTACTATGACGCGGAAAACTCCTTCTTCGAGCGGAATGTTTGATGACTGTGAAAAATAATTTGTGATATCATTTATTTCTTCTAAATTGAGAATTAATTTTGTAGGATATTCTTGATAGTTATTTTTTATCCTTAAAGGAGAATTTGGTCCGTTGCAAGTTATTGTATTTACGTTAGGATCGTCGAGAAGATGTTGAATTTTTTCCATTCCTGAAATTTTTTGGACTTGAAACTGTGGCTGGAAATTTTGTGCTTTAAAATTATCTGACATCATGGCTTGACTTTGGAAATTATTTATCGTCGGAAACTGATTTCGAAAATTATTTTTTTGTATTGTCTTTGGAATATTTTTTGTTTTTCTGATTGTTCTTTGAAACTTTTTTGGTTTGATTGATACTTCTTTTGTTTTTCTTTCTCGAGGTTTTGCTCGCGGAATTAGGATTAAAGGTTTTTTTGAATTTATTCTAGAATAAATTATTTCTTTTACGAATTCGTCTATGAAAATTAGCTTTTGAGCCATTTTAATATTCTTGCTGCTCTTCTGTCGGCTGCATATTTGATGGAGAGGGAACGCCTACCGGGCGAGGGGGCTGGAACATCTGCTGGCTCGGCTCTAGTGAAGGCTGGAATTGTGATTCCATAAAATTTTGAGGGGGCATATTTTGCGTTCTATTTTGATTAAAGTTTTGCATTCCCCTTTGTTGGAAATTTTCTCTTCCCAATTCTCCTCGGTTCGTTTTCTCGACGAAGTTTTTCGCAGATATTTCCATCAACTGAAGAAATTTATTGAGCTGGTTTGACATATCGTCGAATTTGACCGTTAAATTAGAAAGAACTTTTTGCATAAGAATAAAATTTTCCACGAGGGCTTTTTGAACTTCGAGTTCAGAACTATAATCTATTTTTTTCGGTTCCATTCCCTGCTTTTTTACCTCTTTAGCCATATTCTTTCATGGTTTTGATATTTAAAAAGTCTTTGGATGTCTAGAAAAATTAAATTATTTATTCTTCTACCGGATAATGATATGTAATATCTTGGCTAATTATCCCGACCCCTTTCATCTCTGAAACCAGCCATGGTTCGCAGGCTTGCAGAAATGCCGGAGAATATAAATTGCAACCATTAAACCGATGGGTTTCTAGTAATCTGCTTTTTTGTTTCGGATGAATTGTTATAAATCCAAATATTTTTTGTTTTGGCAGAGTTTGTTCTCGGATCAAATATGTCCAGTCATCATTATCGCTTGAACTCTCCCAATAAAAGTTTTCTCCAGGAAAAGTTTCTTTTAACCTTCGAATTACTTTTGCGGAAATCCTTTCTCGTTTTTGATACTTGTCTTCTTTTGCACCGATTTTTCTTAAGCTCTCTTGCATTTCTTCTTTTGTGGGAAATAGAGTGACGATTGCCTTTTTTACATACACTGGTTTTATTTTCATAGACTCTGCTGTTCTGAAAGCTAGAGAAATTGTGGGGTGATAATTTTCTCCGTCGAGAGTTAATCCTTCTAGAGCCATTCTTCTTCTGCTCTCTTCTCCAATTCTTTCGGATTCTTGAATTGCTCCCGCATACTGTAAAATTCTAAAATAATCTTCTTGAGAAATTCTTCTTTCTTTAGACGAATCTGTTGGTTGGGTGGATTCCATCACCTCAGTTTCTCTTACTCTCTGAATTGCTTGCGATGTATCAAAGCTCGTTTCCATACTTTCTACATTTTGGAAGTATTTTTAAGTTTTTCTAATATTTCGAATACATTGCAAATTATCTCTTTTAGTTAATATTTTAAACTCATTTTGTTTTGATTTTTTTATGGTCGCCAAAATTGAAGAATTTTATGACGTTGATTACGATAGAATAGTTGGCGAAATAAAAAAGGCGAAGGCGAAAAATGTTCTTTTGCAGTTTCCTGACGGGTTGAAACCATACGCGACGCAAGTTGTTGACGAGCTTGAGAAACGAATTAAAAATATAAATTTTATTATTTGGCTTGGAAGTTGTTTTGGTGCTTGTGATGTTCCGATCGAAGCTGAAAACTTGAAAGATCCGAAGATTGATTTGACCATACAGATTGGGCATAACAATTTAATGCCGAGTTATTAATCTTTACTTTTTATAGTCTCTAGATAAAATCTTTCTGCTTGTTTAATGATTAAAGAATGAGCGTGAACTCTTTTTTTTATTGGAAATCCTTTGGTCGTGGTTTCTACGACGATGACCGTTTTTGCTGAAGGACCTTTGATTATCTTTCCGTTGATTATTATTTTTTTTGAGGCGAGAAGATCATCAAGTGAGCCATCGTTTTCAGGCTCAACGATTCCGTTTTTTATTTTTTCATCAAAAGTGGTTTTTCTGTCTTCGTAAAATTTGAAACCAGATTTTTTTAGAATATTTATTACTTCTAAACTGATTTTTTTACTTACTTGGTTTTTTACATGAGAATAGAGATATAATTTTTTCAGACGTTCATCTTCATGTAAATCTAAAACCAAAAACGGTTTATGTGTTTTAGAATTTTTTAATATATACCATCCAAGATATTTTGCTTCTTCAATTATTGGTTTTTCTGAAAAGGCCTTTTTTGTTTTTTGGTTGATAACTAAATGATCCATGCCTCCGACGCTGGGAGCGAACCATTTAACGCGCGATCTTTTTTGATTTGGATAACGCCAGTCTTTCCAATAGCCTGCTGGATTTGCTAACGGAATTATAATTAAGGGAATCTTTTTTGCAAGACTATTTAATAGAGAAATATTTTTTATGATTGCATTTGGGCCCGCGGGTTCCTCTCCATGAACGCCAGCAATTATCCAGATTGCTTTTCCTGATTTTTTTGTTTTAAATCCTAAAATCGGCAATTTTATCTTTCTTTTCTCGTCGGAATTTTGAAAATAAATTATTTCTTCTTCAAATAAATTTTTGTTCAGATTTAACGATTTGTAAAAATTTTTAATAGAAATTCTTTTATCTTTGCTAAATGTTTTTAGTTTTTCTATTTCTTTTAGGTTTATCATTTTATTTTCAATGGGGCAAAATTTAAATAGCTATTGGGGGCTGTAGGGGTTATGGTACCTAAAGTTCTTGATAATAAAGGTTATTTGAATATGAGAATGTTGCGACAGGGTGAGGGGCTTTGTGGTCCTACTTGTTTGAAGACGGTGCTAAATTATTATGGGCGAAGAATACCGATGTCTAGAATAGTTGAGGCCTGTTCTGCGACTTCTGATGCTGGTTGCGGTCCAGAGAAATTAGTTTCTGCTGCGAGGTGTTTTGGTTTTGATGCAGAATTTTTTTGTGGAGAGAATCCTGAAAAAGCTCTTTCTGAATTGAAAAATTTTATTTATCAGCATAATGTTCCTCCAATTTTAGATATTCATGCAGATATTCTTAAGGGAGATAGGGGACATTATATTGTTGCGAGGGGATTTAACGGTCCTAACGGAGATACTTTAATCTATGGTGATCCTCGAAATGGTTCTAATGAAAGAAGATTGACCATGGATGAGCTGTTGCCGATGTGGTTTGATTGGAGACATTCTATTCCAATGCCTGGAGAAGATATTATTCGAGGTTATGTTGTGGTTTATCCTAGAATTAAATCAATATTCATTCGCAATAGTTCCAATTCTAATCATTGATTATAGAAAATATATATTCTATGTTAGATTACAAAAGTCATTTATTATAACTATATCCAGTTAAGCAACATTGCCAAACCTGCTACGAACAATAAAATTCCTGCGATTAAATGAAGTTTTCTTATGTTTCTTTCTTTCCAGCCAGAAACGCTTTCTACCGTCGAAAAGCCTTTGTAAATTATTAAGGTTATTATAATTAAGGGGATAACTACAATCGCGTTGAAATAAAGCAGCCAGGGCAGCGCTCCGAGAAATCCTAGCTGTGAAAGAGATTCTGTTGCAACAACGTATGGTGCTGAAGTGCAAGGGACCAAAAATATTGCAATAATAAATCCGACGACAAAAGCGGCCAACGGCGAGGTTATTCTTTTAATAAATAATCTTGCGAACGGACGAAATTTCATTGGCATTTCCGTCGCGATTCCGCCAGGTTCGTAAAAGAAGTAATCTTTTATTTGTAACGCTCCGACGACCATTGCGAGAATTGAAAATCCACTTTTGAGAAAGAAGGAGGCTCGGCTGAAAGTTTCTCCAAGAGTTTTGAATAACTGAACTAAAATAATTCCATAAAATAAATATCCGAGAAAAACTGCGAATGTGAATGCTAAACCTGTGAAAAGAATTTTTCTTTTTTTCTCGGGATTCGTCGATAAAATTGTTATAAGAACCATAATAAGCATTGCTATTTGACAGGGATTTACTGAATTAACGAGGGCGAGAGAAGTTATTCGTGTTATTGTTAGAAGTTGTTCCATTTTAGCAACCAGTCAGCTCTTTTAATTTAGCTATCGATTGAACTCCATAATATTGTTTTCCATTGATAACCCATGTGGGGGTTCCCGGTATTTTTTTTTCTGTGCATAACTTCCAGCCGTCATCATTGCAGTTTACAACAGTCAAATATTTAAAATTCTCTCCGAAAAGTTGTTCCTGATCATAGCAATGTGAACATCCATTTTGAATATAAATTATCGAGTTTTCTCCGATGCATTTTGCAACTTTTGCTTCGGGTGTTTCTACTGGTCTGAAAACTATATACAATCCTATTGCGATAACTACGACGATTATTATTAGAGTTATAATTCGGTTTAGTTTGGTTTTATCCATGAGTGACTAAAAATTTGATGATTTTTAAAAGTTGTGAATACGAGCTTGTTTGTGAATTCGCTCGCCATTCTTTAAGCCCGCCCAAGATTCCCTCGCGAATTCACTCATCCGCTCTAATGACGATTGAGAGATAATGAAACGAACCATTTTTGGTTCTGATTTGGAAAATATTTTTGTGGGAAAATTTTGGATTTAAAAAAATATTATTAAAATTTAGATCTTGAATAAAATTATATCTCGGCGTCTTCGTCTTCGGAATTCTTTGAGCCTGAACTTGGGCCTGTTGATACCATCTCTTTTTCGTCGATTGAATTTATCATTTCTTTAAACTTCGGGAATTCTTCTGCGGTGATTTTTACTCCTGATTTTGTGAAGCCAGTGTATTTTTCTGATGTTACGAACTCGCGAATTGTTACGCCCGGTCGTCCGCCGAAATCATCTAAACGAATTACTATGTCTGTTGTTGGGTTTTTTTGTATTTTGCCGATGTCTTTTTCCATGTTTTTTCTAGAGTTTGAAAGTATATAAGTATTTTGGTGATGAAACAATATGTGATTTAAACTTCCAGGTACCTTCGTTCGCAACTTCGCTCCAACCCGCTTTCCCACCCAACTCGCGTTTGCACTCGCTATTATTCTGTCCCCAGCCCACCCGCCCGAGGATGTCTTGTGCAAACGCTCGCCCACCCAAGAATGGCGAAGTTGCTCACCAGATGAGAAATAATGGAACGAACTATATTTGGTTCTGATGAGGAAATTTATTTCTTAACTGGGAAAATTATTTTTTCGATAAATAAAAATCTGCAATCGGAGCCTAAATTTATGGCATTAACTATTTATCGGCGGAGCCGGTAATAATCATAAAAAATTTTCTGAAAAGTTTTGTTTGTAAGTAGTGAATATGAGACGAAAAGATTAAATATATCTTTGATTTATGTATTATATGAGAAATTCTCGCGGGTTTGGTTTGCGTGAATGGATTTTTTTAATTGGTTTGTCGGCGGCGACGGCCGGAGGAGCTTACACTTGTCATCAAAATAAAGTTGGTTGGTATAATGACGAGAAAGCAAGAATAGAGAAACTTGATACAAAAAAGTATAAGCCGAGTAAAATTGAGGAACTTAGAGAACAAAACGAAAAGTCTAGACATAATTATTCTGGAGAAATAATTTCTGGTTTAGCTGGATTATTTCTTAGTTTCGGTCTCTTAAGAAATATTTTGTATGGCGATTCTTCTTCAGGTGATGGCGGTAGTGATGATTCGGGATCACAATATCCGGGAGATGGAACTTCTGATTTTCGAGGGCCTGGAAGCTATTTACATTAGAGAATTTTGAAACGAAAAAGTGTTCTAAGATTTTATATTATTCTCGAGCATAAGAATGTTTAAATATGAGCTACGGCAAGTATTATTATGGAAGACAGAGGATTTATCATGAAATGTCCGAAGTGCAATGGCGAAGGTGTTGTGAAAGATAAAACGGGCGTGCATATTTGTTTTGATTGTTTGCAGAGCGGAAGGCTTGACCAACATTCTGATAAATTGCCGGAGTCGAGAATAAAGTTGTAAGATTATTTTAAAATTCGGTTTAATTGTCTTCTTATCACTTCAAGAGTTTTTCTTTCAGGTCTTTTTCCACCAATCATATCTAAAAATTGAACCATCATATCTCCGGCTCGCATATGGGTCGATTCGCCGTAAATAGGTTCGGGCATATTTGTTTCAATCATCCCCGGAAATTTTTCTCGCCATAAATCTTGATAGGGATATCCGGCTAAATATTCTTGAAGCGTCGTTGTTATTTCTGGATAACGAGTTATTAATCTGCTGTTCAAAAAAGCGCGGTCTCTTACTATTTGATGACGATTACTTATTTCAGTTATTGCATCTTCGTCGGGCATTTCAGTTTTTCTTAAGGATTCTATTCTTGGAGCTTCATCAAAGTAAAGAGGAATTTCTATTTTTCTTAGTGTTGTTCGATCAATAAAATATGCCCTCGTTTGACTTCCATAGGGGCTTCCTCCAAAACTGTCTCTCTGTTCTTTAAACCAAAATATCGGCTGATTTAAATTTAAAAATTGTTCTTGGGTTGCACTCCTTATACAGGATAAAGCTACGAAAAGATGATCTGTCGAACTGCAAACTCCTTCCTGAAAAGGGTCTATGCCCGTACTAAATAATTCTCTATTTACATATTGTAATTGTCCTTGTGTGAGTTTCATTCTCTTTCTGAATTTTTTTATTTTATAAATAAGATTGTTGCGGAAAATATATTTTTTGGTGAATACTCGCGGTTGATTTTTCTGTTGTAATTTCCTAATGGAATTAGAAAATTGTATTTGTTCGAATGTATATTTTTTTGAATATATTTATTTAAAAAGGGAATTTATTTTTTTGGCTGATGATATATGAAAGAGGTGAAACGCGCAGAACTGTTTCTCCAGAAGCGGAAGAAATTTTGGGAAAAGAATTTCCCGTGCTTGATCATGGTTTTGTTCGGCTCGTTGATTATATGGGAAATGATGGCGCAATTGTTCAAGCGGCGAGAACTTCCGTCGGTGCGGGAGTAACTGATGAAAAAAGAGACAGGGGTTTGATAAGATATTTGTGGAGACATGAACATACTTCTCCTTTTGAAATGGTCGAGATGAAGTGGCATTGCAAGATGCCGATTTTTGTTGCGCGTGAATGGATTAGACGTAGGACTGCAAATGTAAATGAGCTTAGCATGAGATACTCTGAGCCGATTGGAGAATATTATATTCCCTCTCCGGAAGAATTTAGATTTCAGGGTGTTACAAATATTCCGGGAAGCAGTGAAGAAGAGGTTCCTGAAGATGTTGCGAGAAGAGCAATTGAATGGATTAAGAGCAGTGTTAGTGCGGGTGAAGCTGCAAATAAGGGAATGAGAAAAGATAAGATTGCTCGAGAGCTTGCTCGAATGGCTTTGCCAATTAATGCGTATACTGAGTGGTATTGGAAAAATGACTTGAAGAACACTTTACATTTTTTGAAATTGCGAATGGCGCCGAATGCGCAGAAAGAAATTCGTGTTTATGCTAATGCGATGGCGGAAATAGTTAAGAAAGTTGTTCCGGTAACATGGGAAGCGTTTGAAGATTATACTTTGAATGCGAGAAAATTTTCTCGTCAGGAGTTAGAGGCTTTGAAAACAATTATGGGAAGGTCTGTAATTATTCCTCAAGATGATATAGAAAAAGTTGCGCAGGAAACTTTTCCCGATAAATTTGAGAGAAGAGAATTTTTAGAAAAGTTTGTGTTGATGAATGGGGAATAAAAATTATAAACGAACGAGTTAGGTTCGGATGTGGGAAATTATTTTTTCGATAAATAAAATTCTGCAATCCGAACATAATATTATTGGTATTTAACTCTTTTTTTCGTAGCGGAGAACCCTGACGAAGTCGGGTTCGGAGCGGATTAATTACCTGCTCGGCTAAGCCTCGCAGATTTATTTGGCTCGATTTTTTCCTCATGCTTAAAAATCTCGCTAACGAAGCATATTGAGAATTAATTGAACGAACGAATTGGGTTAGATGCGGGGAATTTTGAATGTTGGAAATTAAATTATATAACTAAGAATAAATTTAATCCTTCATTTCGATTTTTATGTTAACCGAACGGGGAATTTGAAGTTTCATAATCGCGTGAAGAATTCTTTCGTTTGAAGGAATGTCGATAACTCGTTTGTGAATTCGCATTTCGAATCTGTCCCAGGTTGCAGTTCCGTTACCGCATGGAGATTTTCTCGTCGTGACTTTTAATCTTTTTGTCGGCATTGGTATCGGGCCACGAGCTATAATTCCTGATTTGCTTGCGATATCTTTTATCATTACGCAGATTTCATTTAGCGTTTTGATATCGATACTTGACAATTTTATTCGGACTATTTGAACCATAAAATTTGTATTGAATTTTGGTTTTTAAACGTTGCTATGGGGATTTTTAGAAAGAGGGGTTTTATGAGTTGGATCCGTTGCTCGCTCGCAATTTCTTTACAACTTGTTCGTCCCGCCCAAACTCGCAACCTCACTCGTTACCTTTTCAGTAATTTCTAACTCCGTGAAATTGCTCGCCCGCCCATGAATCACTCGTGCAAACGCTCGCCCGCCTGCTCGAACCCCGAGAATTAATAAAGAACGAGTTGGGTTCGGAGTTTCAGAGATTTTTGTTTGATTTAATTTTTTAAAAATATCTTTAAGTAAACTATTTAAAACGAGGAAAAATATAGTTTTATGGTTCAAGAGGTGTTGCTTTCGATAAGTTTGATTGTAGGAATTTCCGCGATATTTACTATCATTGCGAGAATTATAAAACAGCCGCCGATTATTGCATATATTTTTGCGGGAGTTTTGGTCGGGCCGCTTTTTCTAAATCTTGTCGGGAGCGGGGGAACTTCTCCAGATATTATGCTTTTGTTTGCACATATAGGAATTGCATTTTTGCTTTTTATCGTCGGGTTGAGTTTGGATTTTAGAGTTTTGAAAGAGGTTGGCGGAGTTTCGGCTATTGCGGGATTTATTGAAATATTTTTGACTGGCGGAATTGGATTTTTGATTGCTTGGGGAATTGGATTCAATAATTTAACTGCAATCTATATTGGAACTGCTGTTGCGTTTTCGTCGACGGTAGTTATTGTAAAAATTTTATCTGATAAAAAAGAGATTGATACATTGCATGGAAGAATTGCAATAGGAATTTTGATTGTCGAAGATTTTGTTGCGGCGCTCGCTCTGATGATAATTCCTTTATTGAGCCACGGCGGAAATTTTAATTCTATATTGATAAATATTCTCGTAGTTATTTGTTTGATTGCGGGAGTGTTTTTGTTTTCTATGTTTTTGCTCGGTAAAATTTTATATTATCTTGCGAAAAATCAGGAAGTTTTATTTTTGTTTGGGATTGCGTGGGCGCTGACTCTTGCATGCTTGTTTGATTATCTTGGGTTTTCTTTAGAGATTGGCGCGCTTATCGCGGGAATGTCTTTGGCGTCGAGCAAATATACTCTTGAGCTCGGCGGAAAAATGAAACCTTTAAGAGATTTTTTTGTTATTTTATTTTTTGTATACTTTGGAAGTCAGCTTAAAGGAAATGTGACTTGGGGATTGTTCGGGATTGCTTGCCTTTTTTCTGTGTTCATAACTTTTGGAAAGCCGATAATTATAATGACAATATTAAGATTTTTTGGATATAAGAAAAGAACTAATTTTTTGACGGGCGTTAATCTCGCGCAGATAAGTGAATTTTCTTTGATTATAACTTTGTTAGGATTTAATCTCGGATTTTTGAATCAGGAAGTAATGAGTTTGGCCGTTTTGATTGCGCTTATTACGATTGGGGTAAGCAGTTATAATGTTTATTATTCTCATGCTATATTTAAGAGAGCTTCTGGAATACTGGGCGTTTTCGACGGAAGAAGGGAAGAGCTTGAAGATAAAAAAGAAAAAAATTATGATGTAATTTTACTCGGTTATCATAGAATAGGATATAAAATTTTGGAGGCCTTGAAGAAAACGGGATATTCTTTTGTTGTTGTTGATTATAATCCTAAAGTGATTTATTCTTTATCCAAAGAAAAAGTTGATTGCATTTATGGTGACGTTGAGGACATGAATTTTCTTGAGGAGATGGAAATTGAAAAAGCGAAATTAATTATTTCTACGATTCCCGACGAGTCGGCTAATCTTTCGGTTATAAGAAAGCTTCGTTCTTCGAAGGCGAGCACAATATTTATTGCGACGGCCGAACAACCTCGAGACGCTGTTGATTTGTATGATCACGGCGCAGATTATGTAATTATTCCGCATCATCTTGGCGGAGATTATGTTGCGTCGATGATTAAGGAATTCAGAACGAGCAAATCGAGATACGAACATATTGGAAAAGAGCATTTGAAATCCTTGAGAAAAGCGCGGGCGTATTCTAAGTTCTCGAACTTGCTTTGAGTAAGTTTTGTAACTACTTTTGAGATATAACTAGACAGTAAGATTTAAATAGAATTCTTTTTTGTAAAAATCATGGAAAAAGTAAAACTTAATGGAAATGGAATGATTGCGAATGGTGAAATTTATGTTCCTCATTTAGGAGAATGTCTTGCATTTAGTTTGTCGCCCACGGATAGACATTTTTTTAATCGGGTAATGAACTCAGTAGATAAAAGTAATAGATTGAGAGCTACAATTGCACAGAATCTATCTTTAATTGATTTAGCTTTAAAAAATCCTCGTGATAATAATTGTCTAAGGATTCTAGATAATTTCCATACTGGCTATCTTTGGACATCGACGGAAAATCTTACTGGGGAAAATGATATTGCTGTTTATGATAATGTTGATGGAAAGACAGTTCTTTATAGTCGAGAAGAAATGAACTTGAATAAGGCAGTAAGAATTGTTCCTTTGGGATTTCGGACAGGAAGACAGCCCATTAATCAATTTCTTGAAAATCCTTACGTACTTGCTCAAATTGGAGACGAACGCATGCTTGATGTTGTTGAACGAGTGATTCGAGGAATAAGTAATCGTAATCCGTCTGTTTGTGTTCCGGAAATTTCTTCTATTGATGATTGGGATAAAGGCCGTTATACGGCAATTGGCGGTAAAGAGCATAATGGATTCTGGTTGTCTGGAGATTATAATTACTGCTGCGGTAATGGGCACGGATATGGTTATGCTCACGGAGTTCGTAAAGTAAGTCCAGAAGAGTTCGCGCAATTGGAGTAAGTTTTAAAAACACAGGGGCTAATTATTTTTTAGGTGATGGTATGGAATCGCCTTAGAATTCTGAAAAATAATATGGCTAAGAAAAATAAAACGAAAAGAATTTTTGTAGTATATTATGATCCCGCTTTAGAAAGAGATAATGACCGAGTGGGAAAAATGTTTGTTAATAGGATTAATAGTCTTTCTAAGCTGATGAGAAAAGACTTAATCGCCGTATCAGAAAGTCAGCAAATAATTTTTTCTTTGCCTCGAGATTATGACGCTTATCTCTTGCATTTTAGAAATGTGTTTATGAGCGATATAATTTCTTTAAGAGCTGAAAGACCGGACGCTTGGATATATGGTCTTAGTAATGCTGGGGGTGATAAGGGCATGATTTTGAAAGTAATGCAGGATTATGGTTTAGATCGGTTTCATGGTGATCTGCCCCCTAATTTTTTCGAGGAGATTGTCGCTCAGATAACTTCGGGAAAGAGGAGATAATATGGCAAAGAAAAATAAAACGAAAAGAATTTTAGTTGTATATCATGATCCGATTTCTATTTCGTTGGGAGTGAGTCAATTAGGTCAGAGATATGCCGAGCAAATTGAATCTGCTTCTAGAATGGGGGGAAAGAAGTTAGTCGCTGTCGCAGATGATCGTGAGATAGTTTATCCTTTACCTCGTGATTACGATGCTTATTTTTTGCATCTAAGGAATGTGAATAAAGATGACCTAGTTTTATTAAGGGAGCAGAGACCGACTGCTTGGATTTGCGGTTTTTGTGAAATGAAAGCGGGTAGAAAATTTGTTTCTTCTACAATGAAAACGTATGGGCTTGATGAATTGCATGATCTGTTGCCCGACAATCTTGATGATATTCTTGAACAGATCGCTTCGGGAAAGAGGAGATAATATGGCAAAGAAAAATAAAACGAAAAGAATTTTTGTAGTGCGTTTTTATAAAGACTATGAACATCCGGAGAATCAAGACTATAAAAAGAAATCGCCTGGAGAAGGGTATGCTATGAGAATAAATGAGTACGCTCGTGAAATGGGAAAAAATTTGGTGGCTGAGTTTGGTTGCGAAGATTATTTTCGTTATCATATACCCCCCGATTATGATGCTTATCTTTTGCATCTTGCTAATGTATCGGATATAGAATTGTTATACCTCAGAAAAATTAGACAAGACGCTTGGATTTATGGCATTGGTGCTAATGGTGGCGATAAGTCTACTACTTTGGAAGAAATGAAGGAATTTGGGCTTGATAGACTGGAGAAGAGTTTTTCTGAATATTTTTTTCGAGAAATTATTGCTCAGATAACTTCTGGGCCGAGAAGATAATATGGCAAAGAAAACTAATTTAGAAACTTTTAATCGCATAACAAGAAAACAAGTTGAAGATATTATGGTAGCTCATGCGCGGGATTTTGTAGAATTTTATGATGATGACCAGTTGCATTATTTTCGTTGCTATGGATTTAACGGACCAACTCCAACGCGTTTCCATTGCGGAGTAGGTGATATATATATCTTAAGATTAATTATGCATGCACAAGCAAAAAATTCTCCGAAAAATTATCGATGTGAGCATAATGCAAAATGCTGGGCGATGAGAGTTTTGTTTGATGAATTTTATCCCCAATATGATTGGTATGTCAAGAATTTTTCTTAGGTTATATGTAAATTCTTGAGCATGATCAAGAACTAAACGAACGTCAATTAAGAGTTCTTGACATGTCAAGAAATTTGGGGCCTAATATATTTTAGAATTTTAACGACGACGAAACGCACAACTCTGCTCGCGTTTGCACTCATAATCATTTGCCCACCCAACCCGCCCCAAATCTCTCGTGCAAATGCTCGCCCAAACGACGATTGAGAAATAATAAAACGGACGAGTTAGGTTAATGTAATTTTGGTTTTAAGTTTGGAGCAGGGAAATTCTGAGAATCAAGTTTTATAATAAATTTTAAACATAAAAAATCTTTCAGATTTTTTGGCTTAAATCTTGCAGAAGCAATATTTAAATATATCAATTCTATGAATTTTTATGTTAGATATAAAGTTTATCCGAGAACATCCGGAAATTGTTAAGGCGAATATTAAAAAGAAAGAGCAGATGCAGAAGTTGGCTTCGGTTGATAAAATTATTTCTTTGGATGAGGGCTGGAGAAAATTAAAAGGCGAGAGTGACGCGTTGAGGGCGAGGAGAAATGCGGTTTCTAAAGAGATTAATGAATTAATGAAAGCGAAGAAAGACGCGAAGAAAAAGATGGCTGAAGCGAAAAAAATTCCTGAAGAAATTGAAGCGATTGAAAAGAAAATGTCTTCTGCTGAATCAGAAATGAATGCTATGATTAGAACTTTGCCGAATATAATGTGGAAAGGAGTTCCGGTTGGAAAAGATTCTTCTGAAAATGTTGAGATAAAAAAGGGCGGGACGATTCAGAAATTTGATTTTCCGATTAAGAGCCACGTCGAGATTATTGAGAATTTGAAGCTCGTTGATTTTGATGCGTCGGCGAGAGTTGCGGGAAACGGATTTTATTATTTGAAGGGCGAACTTGCGTTATTGAATCAAGCGTTGATCAGATTTGCCGTCGATTTTATGAGCAAAAAAGGTTATGAATACATTGAGCCGCCGTTAATGCTTCACGAGAAAGAAATTTTTTCTTCAATGGATAAGGCGGCGATTGAACAGTCAGTTTATTCAATTAAGGACGAGGATTTGCATTTGATTGGAACTTCGGAGCAGTCGGTTTTGGCGATGCATTCGGGACAGACGATTAATGAGTGGGATTTGCCGAAAAAATATTTTGCGTATTCGATGTGTTTCAGAAAAGAAGTTGGCGCGCATGGAATAAATGAGAAAGGTTTGTGGAGAACTCATCAGTTTAATAAAGTTGAGCAATTTATTTTTTGCAAGCCGGAAGAATCTGAAAAAATGTACGACGAACTTTTTAAAAATTCTGAAGATATTTTGAAAGCTTTGGAACTTCCGTATCGGGCGATTGAAATTTGCACGGGGGACTTGGCCGACTGGAAATATCGTTCGGCTGATTTTGAGGTTTGGAGGCCGGTGATAAAAGAATACGGCGAGGTTATGTCTTTGTCAAATTGTACTGATTATCAAGCTCGAAAGCTGGGAATAAAATGTTTGGACAAGCAGGGGAATAAAAGAGTTTTGCATACGTTGAACGACACTGCGCTGGCGACGTCGAGAATTTTGGTCACGATTATCGAGAATAATCAGCAGAAAGACGGAAGCATAAAAGTTCCTAAAGTTTTGTGGGAGCACATGAACGGCGTAAAGATTATAAAGGCGAAGAAATAATTTTCGAAATGGGGAGTGATTTTAGAAATTCTAATTATAGAAGAAAGGTCAATATTTTAACTGTTTCAAATAGTAGAGGATTTTATCATGATTCTGAACATAAAAGAGAATCTTTGACCATGAGAGATTATTTGGAATTTAGGGAAGAGCATCCGGTTCTGGGAAATTTTGTTTTGTTCTTCGGAACTCTTACTGGAATTTTGTAGAGGAGAAAATTTATATACTTGAAATTGTTAAATTTTTTATGAAACAAAGATATTCAAATGGTAAAGGAATTTTAAGGACAGAAAATATTTTGAGCGATAAACCACCCTGGGATAATTGTGCTGATTATGTTGTAGAAGGAAAACTTCCGGAGGATGATGGCAGGTCAGTTACTTCTCATGAGCGATTTGTCGAGATGGTGTCTCGACGTGCCCCATATTTTTCTTAAGGGAAAATTGTCTAGAAGGGAGTTAAGAGAAATTCATGCTAGTATAGGTTTAAATTAACGAACGAGAAAATTTATAAACTAATTTTATGGTTTAACTTCATGCTCGCGTGGTCTAGCGGCTATGACATGTCCCTGTCGTTCGTAAGAGAACCAAGGTTCTCTTAACGCTCAACTCTCCTTTAAGGATCCGCCTAAGGAGTTATTGGGAACCTACGGTTTCCTAATGAGAAAAACAGAACGGACATAATCCGGGTTCAACTCCCGGCGCGGGCGTATATAAAATTGAGCGAAACGAAATTTTATTCTGTGGGACGTCGGAGATGATAAACGCAAAGCTGAATTATGTTTTCAACTCCCGAGTTTTTTCACGAGAAAAAAATTTCTGACAATATTTCGAGTGGGGGAACGAGCAGGCGCGGGCGTAATATTTTCTATTCCTCAAGATTTATAAACCAAAATTATCTGGATAGTTTATGGCAGCAACACCGCCGGGACCGAGAAAGAGAAAGATGGAATATATGATTGACCAGAATACATTCGACGAGTTTTCTAAGGCATGCAGTCGGAAAGGTTTTGCTCCGCAAGTAGTTCTAGAACAGGCGATGAGAAAGTTTATTCAGGGCGGACAGATATAATTTATTTGAATTTATAATAAATTAATTTAATTTTTAGAAATATATTCTTTGTGTTATTTTTTTCCATAAAATAAAATATTTTGGCCAGTTTGTTTCGATTCTTCTGAGGAGAGTGATAAAACTAATTCAGCTATTTCTTCTGGTTCAATAAGTTTTTTTCCAGGCATTTTTGAAATTGTTTCTTCTAGTTCTTCTTTTGGAGCACGAAGCCAGTAACCCGCGTTCACCGGTCCCGGGGATATTGCATTTGCTCTTCCGAATGGAGATAATAATTTTGCATAAGCTTGAGTTATATTTACCATTCCAGCTTTTGCTGCTGCGTAGGCTAGTGCATCAAACTGACCTGCTACAGAATGTCGAGAGGCAATATTAATAATTACTCCAGATTTTTGTTTTTGAAAAATCTCTACCGCCAATTTTGAGCAGTTCATCGCAGAAATTAAATTCTGTTTTAATGTTTCTTCCCAGATTTTTGGGGTTCCGTTCCATTCGTCTCCGTCGATATATTTTCCCGCGTTGTTTACTAAAATATCCAGCCGATTATATTTTTTAGTAATTTTTTCAAACATATTCTTAACCTGGTTCTCATCGGAAACATCACATTTAATTGCAATTCCATCTGAAACTTTTTTAATTTGATTTAAGACTTCGTTCGCTTCTTTTTCTGATTTTGAATAATTGATAATAACCTTTGCTCCTTCTTTTGCAAACAATAAGGCGGTCGCTTTTCCAATTCCTTTGCTTGAACCAGTTACTAGCACGATTTTATCTTTGAATCTCATAATTATCAATTAGTTTTGTAGTTTTTAATTTTATTGTATGCTTACCTTTTTTGTGCATTCTC
>Ga0247841_10005033_pt1 | contig 21906 bp, 30 predicted proteins | sample LaCruzMarch2015__2_FD_192410 | JGI IMG/M metagenome (GOLD analysis project Ga0247841, IMG submission 192410) | Freshwater microbial communities from meromictic Lake La Cruz, Castile-La Mancha, Spain - LaCruzMarch2015_18m | ecosystem: Environmental > Aquatic > Freshwater > Lake | place: Spain... | reverse complement strand
ATATGCGCCGGTACCTCTACCGCAACGTTGCATGTGAGGCAAGGAAGGCATCCGATATCGCCAAGCATCTGCCGGACGTTCCGGGGTGGATGTGATGCTCCTCTTCAAACCCTATCATGTCTTCCCGATCGTCTGCGAAGGCCAGGCGATCCGGAAGACCGAGACCCGCAGGTCGTGGTCTAAAGCCCGGGCAAAAGCCGGCAGCGTCCACCAGTGCAAACTCAATTTTTACGATCTTTATTTTGCGAAGGTCGAGATCCTCGACGTTTACGAACAATCTCTCGGTGAAATGACAGGAGCATCCGCAAAGCGTGAAGGGGGATATACCGGGGAGGAATATGCCCGGCTCTGGGAGATCATCAATAAACGGCCGCTGAATCCACTGGAAGAGGTCTTCGTGGTGCAGATGCGGTGCGTAGAGTCCCAGGTGGACCCGATCGCGCTGAAAAGTTATGAGAACATGTACCGGATGCACATGGACGCACTCCGGGGGAGTATGTGACATGGAAATTAACATTCAGATAACCGGGGCGACCCCGGTCGAATTACAGCGGCTGATCATGGGAATGCAACTATCAGACACGGTGCTGGGGAAAGTGCCCCGCAAAGGAATTGAGGTGAATTTCAAGAACGCGATCTGGTCTCCAGAAGAAAAGATCGCCATCCGCGATTGCACGGATGAAAAAGAGGCATGGGAACAGTATCGCGAGCGGTTCCCAAAATCAGCACGGACATCTGCTGCAGTGCGCAGGATGTTTTCGAACGTGCGGGAAAATGCAGCCCCGGTTAGTAAACCCGCCGATGGTTTACCCGCAGAGATCCCCCCCATCAAGAAGGAGGCAACGGTCATGGCTGAGAAGAAACCGGAACCGAAAAAGAAAGAATCACCGTTGAAAAAATTAAACAAATGGGCTCTGAAAGGCGACAAAGTCCCATGCCCGCACTGTAAGAAAATGTGCGATCCCCGTGGACTCCACAAGCATGTGAAAACCTGCCCGTCTCGAATCAGCCATGAAGCCAAGCCATCAAGTAAAGCGATTGCTTCAAGCAATGGAGTCAAGGTAGCGGAGCCGCTACTTCACTCCCCCGGTCATGGCCCTGCAGATCCTCATAAAGTTACCACGGTAGTAAAGCCGATCGAGATCGAGGGGGCGGACAAGATCACGTTACCGACGGATCGCCCCCTGTGCCGGGGAGATCTCAAGAAAGGCACCCGCGTCAAGCAGATCGGAGGTGTCAAAATCATGTCCGGAATCGGGGTTATCGAACGCTCCCCATCCAACCAGCCGGAAGTGCTCGTGCGGTTTGACAACGGCCTGGAGTGGATGCCACGAAACAACCTGCAGGTAGTTGCAGAGGGGGTGGGATCGTGACCTCTCTCGATATAATCCCCCTTTTCGAGGGAAGTCAGATCCGGACGATGGAACGGAAAGAAGAGGTTTGGTTCCGCATTGACGATCTTGCCCTGGCATGGGGAATCGACCGCACCACTCCGGGAAAGCTCATTGACCGCCACCCGGAAGTATTTGAGGGGTTTACATTGTCTGTGGCCGTCGGGGATATTACATCCCCCGACGAGTGGCGCTGTGTGAACGAACGCGGTCTCTATTTACTCATGGGAAAGATCAGTGCAGACCGACTTAAGAACAAAGAGGCCCGGGCTGCCATGATCCGTTTCCAGCGATGGGTACCGGAACTGATCCAGAAGTACCGGAAAAAGGAGATCGTGCAAGTACCTGCAGAGAACCCGGACCGCATGATAAAGTCTGAACTCGGTACTGCGAAAATGCTGGCAGAGGCAACCGGGCGGGATGTCACTGCGTTTCAGGCAATCGCACTGGAGCGGTGCGGTCTGAAAGATTACGTGCCAGCATTACAACCCCCGGTCCAATATGGTGAGACTGGATGGCTCACACCAACCGCGATAGCCGAACGGTGCGGCTGTGATCTATCGGCTCGCAACATCAACCACTATCTGTATAATAAAGGCTATCAAGTGCCGGAAGGTGGGCTCTGGCGGCTCACAGAAAAAGGGCGACCGTTCGGAGAGGAGTATGTTTTTGAGGCGACAAGCAAACACCGGGAGATCCGGATTCGGTGGCGAGAGTCGATTCTTGCAGTGAGCGGGTTGATACCGGAGCAGCCAGGACAAACGGCACTACTGGCGCGAGCGTGATCCCGATGGGCAAACGTAAGCGGCTCATTGAGCGGGCGTCCGACCTGCGAGCTGAGACCCGGCAGTATGGTGTCAGGGACATCTATGAATTGCCGGTACAGGTACACTGGCACCACCGGGCTATTCGATTGCAGGCTGTGACCACCACAACACGCGGGGCGGAGCTTGCTCGGGGCTGACATTATGCAGGCACTCCAGGCGCAACCACAAACATCTGCGGAGCTCGCCCGCGATCTCCACTGCACCGACCGGCACATCCGCAGGACCATTGCGGACCTCATCATAAATAAAGAGGTCATCGCAACCAGGAACGGTCGCAGGATCCTCTATTCATTGGTGGAGGAGGAGGAGAAGAAGGCGGCTGCATCATCATCATCTATTACAGCGATTGCGGACATCGCAGGAAATAGCGGACATACAATAGCGGACATGTCCGCTATTAATAGCGGACATTTTGACCCGTCAGGCGAGAAAATAGCGGACATTTCAGAAAATAGCGGACATAATAGCGGACATGCAAAACCGAAGAACTCGAAGCAGCGGCACCGGATTTCGAAACGGGGTGCAGAAGGGTATGGTCATCCCCCAAAAGCCCCCCAGTTTGACGCTGAATCGGGTGCCTGCAAGGACGAAGCATCATCATTATGTCCGTTATCGTACGCAGAATTCGAGCGGGACTTCATCCAGTTCGTGCTCGTTGACCGAAAATTCCGGGACCTGCTCAATGAAAAAGCCAGCACGGAGAAATGGGAAGTGCGGCACGTACGGGGTCTCATGTATATCCGGGTCCCGGGCAGGCACATTGCCCTGCAGGTAGGTCACGAGACTGTCACATTCTCCAGCGACGACCCCGGGGATATGTCCGATATCGCAGCGTGGATCCGGGAAACGTTCACCGGGTCGTATGCCGATATCGACTCCCTGGTGAATCGCATCAGGAACCCACAGAACCTCACCGGGGAAGAGCTCACTGTAGTAATTCGGCACCCCGAAACCATCGCGGCGATCCGGTCCAGCACTACTAAGGACAGCCGGAACGGGTATTTTACGCTCACCTGCCCGAACGAGAACACCCCCGGGCTCAAGATCTACGAAAGCAACAACACCATGCGGGTCGAGTTCACCATCCACAACCACGCCCAGGGGGTTGCAGCGCTCAACATGAAATCGACGCTGGTCAACCTCCTGTCGAGGATCCATAAGACCCCCGGCATCTTCTGGGAATTCATCCAGAAATACTATAGTGCCCTGCACCATCCGCTCATCATCGACACGGGCGGCCACGACTTCCTGCAGGCACTTAGCCAGATGTCCGGGCAGTTCGTCGACGCCCTCCGGACCATTGCGGACAAGATCCCCGCAGCCGCCCCCACTCCGGAAGATCTGAAACTCCGGGAACTGCGGGACGCGATCGAAGCGCTGGAAAGCAGCGAACTCGGAGACATCATCCGGACGTTCCGGGACATGCTGAACGTGGAGGAAAACCCGACCAAGGTCTTCCTGGCAGCCTGGGCGGTGTGGGCAAAACGGCGCTTCAAGGGAAGGGTCGGGAAAGCGGACATCGCGAGCCTGCTGCTGCGTGCACATGACCCGATACCCCCGGCCGACGTAGCGGATGCTATAGTTCGGCTCAAGGAAGTACGGCTCCTGCAAGAAGACGACCGGCTGGAGATCTGCTTCTCACCCGCCGGGGCAGAGATAGCGCAGATACTGATGGCGAAGCGGGAGGGCATGTGATGTCACATATAACCGTAAAAGGCGCTGCCATGAAAGCCCTCCGAAAGAGCAAGTATGGTAATAAAGGCACGGTTGTTGACAACATTCCTTTCAGCAGCCAGAAAGAGGCGCTGCGGTACATCGAGCTCAAACGGCTGAAGCAAGCCGGCATCGTGACGGAGTTCGAGATGCAGCCGAAGTATCTCCTCCAGGAAGCCTTCCGGAAGAACGAGAAACTGATCCGGGCGATCTATTACGTTGCGGACTTCCGTGTCGTCTATGCGGACGGGCACGAGGAGATCGAGGATGTGAAGGGACGGTTCATGACGGAAATCTTCAAGATCAAATGGAAACTCTGGGATAAGCGATACCCGGACCTGACGCTCAAGATCGTGACAAATGTCAGGGGTGCATCATGAGCTCCTGCTGCAGTGCACCCGCCCCGAAAGAAGAAAAGAAGTTCGGCATCAAGGTCTGCCGGGAACGGAATTGTGAAGATCTCCAGCGGGACCCGAAATACCCGGACTCACCGCAGAGGTGCGCCGTCACGCATGGGACGCCAGGCAGCATGTCGTGTTGCGTCAAGAAGATGCCTCCGGAGCAGTTCATCCGCCACATCAGCGGGCAACTCAACAACAGTCCGTATGATGCCCAGAGGCCGGGCCCGAAGAATTGCCCGGACATATGTCCGTACAAGTTGAAAAAGGAACGGAAGTGCGCCTTTACTGGAAACGACCTCAAGAGTCAGGGGGGCTGTCCTTGCAACGTGCTAGGCAACCCACAACAAGAGGATCTCATTCGGCTCTTAACCGGGATCGTCAAATCACGGCTGGAATGTGGAGATGATATTTATCGGGGTCTCTGCACCACAGGCATCTGTCCCGACGGCAAGGATCGTGGTGCTCCGAATACTGATGACGATAGATGCCCAGTCCTCCGCGTGCCACTCAAGAGTCTGCATGGCTCTGCAGGCTGCCCGCTCTGGCGGATCCCCGCGAAGACGCTACCGAAGTTGACCCAGTTGTGCCAGAAAAACCTGTCTCGAGTATCGCAAAAGCAGGACAAAAGGAGAAAACCCTCTCTAGGAAGCCGGCACAGAAAGAGAAAAAGCCCGCCGGGGAAAAAGAAAAGGAAACTGGAATACCGGCAGGCCACCTTGGACGATTTTCCTGACGATATCGGGAAACAACCGGCCGGAGACACGCGCGAAGACTGCTGCACTAACTGCGGGCATCACCGGGGCAGGAAATCTTTCGAAGAAACCTGCCCGCGATTACCGGACCTGATGTTCAAAGGTGGCGAGTATTCTGCATCCCGGCTCATGGCAGAGACTGCGATGGATGGATGCCCTCACAGGATCCCAAAACCGGAGAAACCGGCGCCGGTGAAAAAGAAATCGAAAAAGGAGAGTAAAATCCCATGATGAAAATTACCCATAAAAAACTCACGGCTCTCTGCGATATCGCAGCAGCCCTGGTCCCAGAGTGCAGGCTGATGATCACTGAGGACGGAGTAAACACCGCAGCAGTTGACACTGCGAACGTCGCTATGATCCAGTTCAGGCTGCCCAAAGGACAGTTCGATGAATTCAAGGTAGAACCTGAAAAGATCGGTATGGACGTGACGAAATGGAAAGCCGCGATCGCAATCATGAAAGGCGATGAGATCACTATCAGCAGGAAAAACGGTCAGATCGTAATGACCGACGGCTCGTATATCTATACGCTCTCACCCTTGGATCCCTCTACTATACGGAAGCGCCCGAACGTACCCCACCTTACCCCTATGGTAGGTCTTGAGATCGACCCGGAGAAATACTCCGAGACCATCAGCGCCATGGGAAAGATTGGAGATGAGGTCAGCCTCTCCATCACCGATACTTCGCTCAAGCTCATAGTTGAAGGAGATAACAACCAGTTGATGAGAAAGATCGATGGAGTGGTCCCAGACGGCAAAGCATCGCACCAGAAAACCGTTTCATCGTTGTTCAGTTTGGATTATCTCAAAGATACTGCCAAAGTAATGAAAGGCGCCGGGACAATCACAATATACCTGACACAGGACCGCCCGGTCCGGTTTGATTTCAGTCTTGAAGGTATCGAGGCAACGTTCCTGATCGCTCCTAGACTCGAAGTCGATACAGAAGAGGGGGCGACGGCAGAGTGAGAATCATCTACGCGCCCCGGGGCCGTGCGCTGGAGTATGCCCCGCTCGCGGTCTCCCTGTATCGCGGCTGCCCGCATGGGTGCGTCTACTGCTTTGTCCCGGACAGTACCAAAATAGACCGCGAGAAATTCCTACAACCTTACGCCAGAAAGGATGCACTCGCACTCCTGAGGAAGGATTGTGAGGAGCTAGTACGAGCGGGCGATCTTTTTACAGTTATCCGGGTGGCGATCTCATGAGTGGCTGCGGTGCAAAACGGTGTGGATATACAGCATGTATTGAAATAAATGATATCGAGAAGGCGCTCCAACACACAGGGAATTTCATCAAATCCATACATAAAAGATTTAAAATAAAAGGCAATTCCGACCGAACACAACCATATCCTCGTGGCGGGTGCCCATTGGAGATCCCATCATGAAACCCGACCCCCTCACCTGCATCGTCTGCGGCGCGAAGATCCCCTTCATGCCCCGGGTGAAGGCTCTGGAAAAAGGCGCCGCCGCCACGGTCAAAGTGGACGACGGTCCCGAACGGACGTACTACCGCTGCGTTGGAAGGCACAGCCCGGAGGAGTTCCTGAAAGCGATCGGGCTCGTGCCGCGATTCGTCCGGGCAAGCAAGGCGGGTGCGTGATGACCCTCACCACTGACGATCTCCGCGAATTCCGCCGACGGGAAAAAGAGATCGCCACGCTCACCTCACCACCCGCCAATTTCCTGACGGAGATCAAAACGCTCCTCGACCAGATTAAAGAAGAGGCCGGCCCAGACCCTATAACATGGTCCGAAGATGCCGATATCCATGCAGCCATGGACCTGCTCGAAGACATCTTCCGGATCCGCCGCAACAAGCTCGTACGGGTCGCCGAACTCAATCCCAGCGACAACACCCCCATGCCCGCGCAGTTATTCGAATGGGAGAGCTGCGCATGGTTCGGGCTCACCACCACCTATCGCCATCTCGACAAGGTAATCCGCGATATCTGTCTCAAAGGCGAATGGTCCGGGAAATGGGGAGAACTACCGGAAAAAGCGAGGCCAATTATTGCGAAGCGTGGGGAAAAGAAGGCGGGAAATTGATCACCCTTGATGATTTCTCATCAACAGAGCAATCTCGAATAGATAAACCCGAACCTGATATAAAAGACTCCGCCCGGGAAGAGAGCGTCCCGCTCAACCCCCTGGTTCCCATGATCCGCAACTGGCCGCTGGTCGTGATGATGATCCAGGAAGCATTTGCACAGCGACCGGAGCGGACCGCACTGCTCCTGGACAGCAACGGCAGCACCGACAAGCCGGCAACGCAATGGCGACTGAGGAGAGTGATATCCTGACAACTGAACAGAAACCCGGCACCTGGGGGCGCACGAAGAAGATGGACACGGTTCATTATTTCCGCACCAACCGGACGCTCTGCCCCAACACCAAAAGCAAAAAACACGGGTGGTTATTCATCCCCCGCCCTAACTGGTCTCCGGATCTCCCGGGCACGTGCCCGATCTGCGTGCAGATGCTCCAGGATGAGAAGACGGAAGAACAGGCACGGGCAGGAACAGATCGGGACAAACAACCGGTGCACCTCGGAGCACGAACCCGCGTGCATTAATCTACTATCTCAACTATCTGCACTATCTCCCCTTTCTACCACTATCTAAAAGCATAAGGTAGTCTCTTCGCTATTCTTTGTATTGCTCGCACAGACGGGCAGGTGTACACCAAAATGACTTTTGATATTCAAACTATAATCATGCCGACCATCGTTATCGCGTTCGGTTTGTTTGCCGGTGGCATGTTTGTCTACCGGAAGATGACAGCAGGAGAACCGTTTTCGTGGGAAAAGTTCCTTCCAACAATGGGGATAGGCGCACTCGCTTCGGTTGTCCTGTATCTGGCAGCGGGAGCACTTCCGGGACTCGACCAGATATTTACGCAGATTGAAACGATGATGCCCGGAGGCGCTCCGAGCGTAACGGTGATTATCTCGGCATTGCTTGTCGTGCTTAATACCGTAATGAAAGGGACAACGGCTGTTGCAACCACACCGACTCCGCCAACGTCCATACCAGCTCCCGTGACCGTTTCCGCGCCGACAGTAGTACCCGGCGCGTCTTCGGGATGGCAACCCGATTTCTCCGTTACTCCGACAAATCAAAGAATCCAGTCGGGGACTATCGCCGTATTCAATCTCGATACCGGCGCGGGGGACCAAGGAGTGCACCGGTGCAAACAGGTTAATATTGACTGGATGGATGGATCTCCGATTCAAGAAGTTCCGATTGCCAAGGGATACGCGCAGGTCACGCACACATATTCGTATGTGGCTGGCACCAGTCACTATGACGCCCACGCATTCTTCCCGGAATTCACAGTCGTTGATTCGTTCGATGGCGCGAAAAAATCATTCAACACAGATGGACGTGCCTGTACGGTGGAGTGTGTTTCACTCATACCGGCATAGAAAGATGAACAACCACCCCCTGCCCTTTTTAGGGATGCACTATCCGGGACCACTACCCGGCGGGGGTCTCACCTTGTCAGATGAAGGAGCACAATAGCACGGTATCCAAAAGTGAATCAATGCAAATACCCTGGTAGAACGGTTCCATTATGATTTCGACCTCTTATTCCTTGTAGATAAATGACCCAGAATATCGCTCCTAAGACAGGGAACCACCGTGCCGGCTCACAGCACCCGGTTGGTGGTGTTATGGCACTCACACCCGGACCAACTCTGGCAGATGCCAAAGGTACCCGCCGGCTCCGGAAACTTAAAGAGAGCCGGGACAACCTCATGGCAATCATCGCGGAAAAGCAAGAGAACGTCCGCATCATCGAGCACGAGATCGAGCAGCTGGAGCGGGACACGATCTGAATGGCCCGGAAGTGCAAAGTCTGCAATCATAAGGACCGGAATAAGATCGATCTGGCGCTCTCCAGTGGAAACGACTCATACCGTACCATTTCGGATCGATATAACGTACCAATCGGCTCAATTAAACGGCACAAGGAATCCGAGCATATTGCCAAGAAGGTTGCGGCCTCCAAAGCTGCCAAAGAAGAGAAAGAAGCACAATCATTCCTCGATATGGTTGCCGACCTGAAAGGCAAGGCGGGGTCCCTTTACAACACCGCCAAAAAGGCCAAGGATGTGCGGGCTGCCTGCTCTGCCCTCAGAGAGATGAGGGGGGCCGTCGAGCTCCATGGTAAAGCAACCGGGGAACTGAAAGATAAGGTCGAACATAGCGGAACGATTACCTGGACAGACTTGATGTCGGCATGCTCGCAAAAGAAATAATCGCTCCGGATATAGCCTCCATGCTGGCAGATCGCGCACTCACCCATCCCATCTGGTGGATCCGCGAAGTGCTCGGTCACGAGCCATGGCAGAAACAGGTCGAGATCATCGAATCAGTCCGGGACAACCGCACCACTGCCGTCAAGAGTTGCCATGCTGCCGGGAAATCATTCACCGCAGCGGACGTCTCTCTCTGGTTCCTCTACACTCACAAACCCTCCATCGTCCTGACTACAGCACCCACCGATAGGCAGGTCCGGGGAATCCTCTGGAAAGAGATCCGCAAGAGCTTCAAGAGAGCAAAGTACCCTCTTGGTGGGACCATCCTCACCCAGGAACTTAAATTAAGTGAAGACTGGTTCGCATGGGGATTCACTGCCCCGGACTACGATCCAGACCGGTTCCAGGGATTCCACGAGATCTACCTGCTTGTAGTGGCTGACGAATCCAGTGGAGTATCAGATGGAATTTTCGAGGGAATTGATGGGGTCCTGACATCTGAACAAGCCCGCCTACTGATGATCGGCAACCCGACTAACCCGACCGGGCGGTTTGCCAAGGCATTCAAGAGCCCGGATACAAATAAAATCTCAATCTCTGCTTTTGAAACGCCGAACTTCACGGAATTTGGCATTAGTGAACAGGACATTCTCCAAAACACATGGGAGAATAAAGTCACCGGAGATCTCCCTGCCCCGTTCCTTGTCACCCCGCGATGGGTCCACGAGCGGCTGCATGAATGGACCGTGTCCTCGCCACTCTGGCAGGCAAAGGTTCTTGCACGGTTCCCTGAAGCCGGGAACGATACGCTGATTCCCCTGCACTTAGTGGAGGCAGCAGTCGATCGCCAACTCTCTCGTATCCGCCCCTTGGAACTCGGTGTCGATGTTGCCAGGTATGGGTCTGACGAGACTGTGATCATGTTACGCCAGGGTCCTGTCGCCCGGATCATCAAGATCATGCCAACGTCAAGCACGATGGAAGTAGCGGGGGAAGTTATCCGGGCACTTCGGGAAACCGGGGCATCATCGGCAAAGATCGATGCAGTCGGACTAGGTGCCGGCACCTATGACCGGGTTGAAGAGCAGGGTTTCCCAGCTGAAGAGATGCAGAGTGGTGCGGCTGCCAGTGATCCCGAACGGTTCGCCAATGCCCGTGCTGAATGGTACTGGGGCCTTCGGACCCGGTTTGAGACCGGCGATATCGACATCGAGAACGATGCGATGTTGATTTCCCAGCTTTCGAACATCAGGTATAAGATCAACAGCCGGGGGCAGATTATCATCGAGAGCAAAGAGGACATGAAAAAACGGGGCATCTCCAGCCCCGACCGGGCGGATACCCTCATGTTGACATTTGCGAAGAAACCCCTCAAAGGGAAGAGAGTGTACCAGATTCAGGAGGATCTCCCCGTGTGAATAATCCGGGCGAAATCTCTCGGACAAAATGGCAAACTGAGCACAATTTGAAGGTATTTGAAAATGGCAAAAGCACAACCGAAAAAGACAGAAGAAAAAAAGGAATCGCCGATGACCACCATCCAGATGTCCCGGGAACTCCGGGCGGCAATCGACAAATTACCCGGGGATACCGCAGAAGATAAGATACGGAGACTGATGATCATAAAAGAAGTAGTTGAGGCCCCTGAAAAAGACAAGGTACACCTGATTGTAGACAAGATCTCATACGAGAAGCTTGTCGCATGGCAACCCACCGTCCACCTCCGCGAAATTCTGGTGAGTGCAAAGGTGTCCTGATGCCCCCCATCGCCGAACAGATCGCCGATCGTATCTCCGGGGGACAACTCTCCGAAGCACGCACGCAGCTCAATTCCCTCGGACAGAAATACACCGATCTCTATTCCGAGCACCGCAAGCTCGCCCGGGAAGTCGAAACCCTCAAAGAAGGCGGTATGCTTGTGGAAGGATACGCGGACATCAGCTGGAACGATCGTCTCATCCTTGACCAGAAATGGCAGATAATGAGCGGATACCAACTGCACCGCACCATAGAAAAAAGCTGGGTGGACCTGTACCGGGACCTTATAGGCTACGCATACCAGTTCAGTCCATTGATTAAAGCCTCGATCGACATCAAGACCAGGTACACATTCGGCCTGTTGTTCAGCATCGAGAGCGAGATTGAGGCTAACAAGACCATCATCAAGGAGATCATGGGAGATCCTCGTAACCGTAATGCACTGTTTGGCTCCCAAGCCATCGGGGAAGCGGATAAAGAATTACAAAAAGGCGGCAATCTCTATATCGCTATCTGGTGGAAGTTGAACCCGGTATATATCAGGGCGTGGTCCTCATATGAGATCGAGGACGTGCTCATGGATCCGCAGGATGGAGATACCCCCATGTTCTACGTGCGCTCTTGGACTGATGCTGGTGGGCAGCAGCACAAGAAAGCATACCCCTCCCTCTTCAATACCAAGTTTGCAGGGGGTGTCAATATCAACGGCACATACTACGATACCGATCCGGATATCCTGGTCTACCAGATGAGCGAGGGCCGGGAACTGAAACAGAAATGGGCGTTATCTCCTTATACCTCAGCGCTGCGATGGAATCGTGCGTATGAACAGTTCCTGCTCGACTTCGTCACGATCGTACAGATGATCCGTAAATACTCCACAATGCTCACCACGACGGGCGGGGAAGCGCAGGTAACAGCCTTGCAAACACAGTTCGATCATGAACAGCACGGGCACCATGAACAGCACGGGCACCATGCGCAGCAAATGGGCAATGGGCTGGTAGCCACAGAAGGCAACGATTTCAAGGTCATCGACGCGGGCAGTAATAAGATCGTTGGTCTCAGTGACGCTCGGCAACTTCTCATGCAATTCACTACTTCAACCGGAGTCCCGGAAAACCTCCTTACGGGCAACCCCCAGACCGGTAACCGGGCATCAGCACAGGAGCTCACCACCAACTTCCTGCCACTTATCGAAGAACGCCAGACCGCATGGGCGGAAACGTTCCGGGCGATATTCGGTAAGATCCTCGGCAATGAAGAGTTTACCATTTCGTTCCCCCCGCTCCGCTCGCAGGATGCACTCACATACCTACAAAGTCTTGTAAGCACAGCAACGCTCGGACAGTCCGGCAAACTCGCGGGAGTTATTCGACCTAAGGACGTTATCCGAGCCATTTATGAGTCACTGGATATCAAGACCCCGGATGATGTGACAATCGATGAAATGGTCGTGGGCATCATGGATCAGATCAATGCGGATTCCACAATGGCAGCGACCCTGGACAATCTCACGAAAGCCACGCAGCAACTCACGCAACCCGCCGCACCACCTACAAACATATCTCCTGATAAGACCAGTCCCCCGGAGCAAACTCCTCCAAAACCCCCCATCCCGCCAATAAACAAACAACCAACGGGATGATCCGATGATCACCCAGGAAGCTGCCGTCCGCCTCAACCGTGCTGCCATCGGCTTACAGAAACGGTTGGAAATCGATAGGATCGCCACGCAGCACAAACCCAGATTCGCCGCCTTTTTCCGCAACCAGAAAACCCGTACACTTGAGGAATTCAGGAAATACCAGTTCCTGTTCACGGAATCATACCGGGCATTAAGGGAAGAAGTCCGCCCCAACGAATTCCTGACAACTCATGACTGGGACCGGCTCTGGCAGGAAGTAGGCCGGGATACCTTCGATGAACTCCAGAAAACCATAGTCAATACCGAAGCGGATGGATTGATTAAGGGTGCTTTACAGTTCAAAAAGATATTGCCCACCGATAAAACCACGTTCAATTTAGCCAATCCCAGGGCGGTCGAATGGTTTTTAAAGAACGGCGGCAGCGTGGATTACATAAAAGGTATCAATACAACCACATCCAACCAAATTAAAACGATCATTCGGCAGGCGATTGATGAGGGTTGGTCTTACACCCAGACGGCAAAAGAAATCTCTGATAAATTCGATGAGTTCAGCCGGGAACGGGCAAAATCCATTGCCATTTATGAAACGGGATCCGCATATGAGCAAGGTAATATGCTCTTCGCACAATCATTGGAAGATGATGGAATCCGGATGGTTAAAACATGGATGACCAGTCACGATGATCAAGTCAGTGAAGGATGTCAGGAAAACGAGGATGAGGGGCCAATTCCAATAAATCAATACCACCGAAGTGGGCATATGCAACCACCGCGGTTCCCGGGCCGCGGTGGTTCCGGTGGGTGCCGTTGTTATGAGATTTATGAGCAGGCGCCGGCAAATTAATCCCCTTTTTCTTCCGTCGACACTATAGCGCAGCGCTCGTCTGTGCTATAGCGCACACTTTTATTTATAAACCCTTTGGACGCCAATAATACCAATGGCAGCCAGAAAGCCAGTTTGTACTATTTTCGGGGGTGATTACCATCCCTGACCGACCGACGCTTATAGCCGGCGATGTAATGCGGTTCCGCGAAGCAGCGGGCTCTGCATCGAAACCCGGGACGATTGAGCTCCATATTATCCAGCCTGGGCGCGGGTCGAGTGGTTATTACACCGAGGAGAAACTCAAAAAGGCATGTGAAGTGGGTGTATACTCGAAGAACATGCTGATGCATTTCGACCACCCGACCCGCCAGCAGGAAGAGGACCAGCCCGCCCGCTCGGTGAACACCCTTGCAGCTGTCCTCGCGGAAGCGGGGCACTATGAGACTGATGGATGGGACAAATCTCCCGAAAACCCGACTGGTGCAGGAGTCTATGCTCTTGCCGATGTCCGACCCGATCGACGTGAGGATCTTAAATGGCTCTCCGGAAAGATCGGCGTCTCGCATTATGTCGAGGGAAGTTCCGAAGAGACGACTTGTCCGGACGGCAAGAAGGGATATCTCATCAAGGAACTATTCCCGAGCCCGTTCAATTCTGTTGATTTTGTGACCATCCCGGGAGCCGGAGGGCACTCGCGTCCAATTGCGGAGATCCTGAAGGAATCGCAGGAGAACAACCAGAGGAAGAAAATGGCAGACTCAAAACAGCTCTCAATCAGACTATCGGAGATCATGATAAGCGACCCCGAAGTCATAGCGGAGATCAGGAAGCAGGAACGCGAAGCCCTGAAGATCGATGCTCTGAACGATGAACAGAAGAACAAACTCAAGGAAGCAGCCGACCGCGTGAAGGTACTTGAAACCGAGAACAAGACGCTCAAGAGCCGGCTCGCAGAGGGCAAAGCCCGCGAGTTCGTAGTGGCAGAAGTCGTGAAGGCCAAATTGCCCGAGACCGCCGGTAAGAACCTCATCGAGACCCTGATAAAGCAGGTCCCGCTCGCAGAAGATGGCTCGATCGACACCGTAAAATTCGGAGTCTCCGTGACTGAAGCGATCAAGGGCAAGCAGGAAGAGATCGCCGAGATCCTCAGGGAATCCGGACATTCCGGGATCCATGATAATGGATCGTTTGGCGGTGGCGCCCCCACGGACATGAACAAGGAGAGGGAAGCATACCGGGACGAGATACTCGAATCCGGCATGGCGTCCACGCTCCAGGAAGCCAACGCAATGGCCGGAATCACCGGGAAGGTGACTGGATAATGGCAATAAATCAGGAATTTGAAGGAAGCGCCCGTTCGGTCGTGGTCACGTATCCGGCAGTACCGGACTCAGGCGACATGTGCCGTGTGGGAAGCATCTGCGGTATCGCACTGACCGATGAAGACACAACCTCGCTCGAAACCGTGGTGGAGTTCTCCAGGGTCAAGTTCTGGAACCTCAGCGTTACGGCTACCGCCGGGGCAATCGCGAAGGGTGACAAACTCTACTTCCACGACGCGAGCGGAATCAATAACGTTGCCATCGGTGGCTACTTCTGCGGTATTGCGTGGGAAGCAATCGCATCAGGGACTGCAACCATTGAAGTCAAGCTTGAAGGCCCGGGCGCTGCAGCGCTTGATACCAGTTACACTGTCGTAAGCACTAAAGGTAACGACACATACGGCGACGGCTCGTGGGCAAACCCCTACCTGACACTCACCAAGGCGATGACTGTTGTATCGGCAACCCGGAAAACAATTTACATGCTCCCCGGCGACTATGCCGAAGCCGCACTCATTACGTGGCCCAGCATCAGCGGAGTGCGCCTAGTCGGTCTTGAGGGTCAGGGCAACGTCGTGATCAGCAACGCGAACGCAGCGGCAGAAGTCATCCTGATCAACCCGACCGTGCAGACCTCATCCTTTGAGGCATTCCTCGAAAATGTCTGCATTGAACATGCGGCACAGATCGGTATTGAAATCAACAACACGGCAACCACCAAGAAGGTTATCGTCCAGCTGAAGAATGTCTCGACATCCCAGGTCAGCACCGGTGATTCAATCCATGTCACGCACACTGATGCCGGCAACGCAATCCGGATCTATGCGAAGGATTGCAACGAGATTGAGGGACTTGTGTACTTCCACGTCCTCAATGCTGATGACCGTATCCGGTTCTATCAGAGCGTACTGATTGGCGGGTTACAGACATCGGCAGATGCAATCGCAGGAGAAGTTACCCTGATCGGGACTGTGGTTCTCACGACCGGGCTCACGATTGGCAATGCTGCCAACGTTCTCACGTATGTCGGGAGTTGCTATAGGACTGATGCGGGCGTCTACACTCAGCTTGTGGACACATTCTCGTCCTGAGGAGGGAAAAAGACCATGATTACTAAAGGCAAAAGCAGGGAAGTGTTCGGACGTGGTGTCGCCACACCGGAGTTCCTAAAAACCGCAGCAGGTATCGCCAAAAAGCGTGAAGCCCTGAAGTTCTTGGGAGAACTTCGTGGATTTGGTGGGGAATTCGCCGCCAATATGATCGGAGAAGCTCTCACAACCTCGGATTTCTCGAACTTGCTGACCAGCAATATGTTCGACAAGCTCATGAACGACTGGCGAACAGCACCGGTCGGGTATAAGCTCTGGACCTATGAAGACCGCAGCAGCACGTTCAACCAACACGCCATGATCGGAGTCGAGGGTTCCAGCGGGTATATCCATGAAATCGACGAACGCACCGGTATCCATGTCGGCACCTTCGGGGACTCCAAATACAACATCCAACTCAAGGAATATGCTGAGATCGTCGGGATCTCCCGCAAGATGATCGTCAACGATATTCTCGGGGGATTCAACAAGCTCCCAAAACTCCTTGCTGACAAGATGGCACGGACCTGCGAACATCTTGCAACAGGCATGATCGCGGATGTCAACGGTCCTGATGCCACCCTGTTCACCAGCGGGCGCGGCAACCTCATCACCGAAGAGCTCACCATGGCAGGAGTTGAGGTGGCAGCCGAAGCAATGTATGCGATGGCTGATGCAACAACTGATGATACCATTGTCGTTGAACCTCGGTACCTGATTGTCCCACCCAATCTGAAACTCAGGGCACAGAAAGTCGTGAAAGCCCTTCAAGTCCGCACCGTGGATTACGGTGCCACCACTGTTCTCAAGGGGTTTGATATTACGACCGACAACCCCTTTGCAAATCTCGAAGTCGTTGAAAACAACCAGATCACCAAGATCTCGACAAGCAACACCTATAAGACCAAGCAGTGGTATCTTGCATCCGATCCGAACGTGGGCCGCCCGGCAGTTGCCCGGACCGTCAATTCTTCCAATCCCGAACCCCGTCTTATGCGGAGCACTCCGGATGCGGAGATCATCGGGGGTGGCATGGACACGTTCTCGTTCCTGTATAACAAGATCAACTACAAGATCCAGCACGACTTCGGTGTCGCCCAGGTTGACTATCACGGTATGGTTGGCAGCAAACCGGCCAGCTAATCCCCTTTTTTACGGAGGTGGATTAGCAGATGACAAATCATAAGATGACGGCGTTCGCGTCGTATGACGATGCAGCCGCATACGTCGCCACGATTGTCAACACAGCGACCATCCAGGTGATCTATAGCCAGGAGAAAGGATGGGTTATTGTGGAGTAGGTGGACCGTGGCGTACTGCACATACCTCGAAGTCCAGCTCGAAGTCGGCATCGCATTAGGAACCATCACGACCACGGATATCACCGATATGATCGGTGTTTCGGATCGCGAGATCGGAACCCATCTTAGGGAACGCGGAATTACAACATTACCTACATCGGATGACGATCTCAAGACAGCGTCGATCCAGTTCACCATCGCCAAGATCAAGCGCCGGCAGGCTCACGAACTAAGCCGTCCGAATTCCCTGTCACTCGGAGGGGATATCTCATTCTCCGTGAATGGGGAAACCGAAGCGGCAGCAGCCGAGGCCAAAGGCTACACTGCGATTGCTCGGTATGTGAAATTTGCCGGCGGGTCAGGGGTTGCTATCGTTCGTAATCACCACATGTTCCGGGGGTACTAAGGTGGTTCTCCCCACAGTGTTCCTAATTCATACAGCAACATTGGAACATTCTACCGAGGAAGTCATCGACGATTACGGCTCTCCCGTACCGGGAACTCCGATCATCAGTACCGTGTCTTGCCGGTTTGTCGGCCCTAAAGAATCCACAGGATCCGGTGGGCAGAACATCGCGTATATCGAGAGTAAACCCCGGGTCTTGCTTCCAGCCGGTACGGCAGTATCCGAAGGTGATACGATTATCAGTACGGAATTGGGTTTTGCGGGATCATTCAACATCAATTCGGTAAAGCAAACCTATGAAGCGGCGCAGAAAATCGTCTCGCATATCACCTGCGAGATAGCGGCAGCCGGAGCTACCGGAGGTGTATGATTCCCCCCGATCCTGACGAACCACAGAACGAGGGCGAGCTCATCCGCATGACTTACCGGATGGTGAAAGACCTCAGGGAATGCAAAGAGGATCACGAAACACGGATCCGTACTCTGGAAAATTCCTTCTGGAAAGTGATAGGACTTGCCTCTATCATCTCATTCATCGCGGGATGGTTCGGCAGCAAGTTTCCGGGAGGCGGGAACTAATGGTCGAGATCAAGGGCATGCGGGAACTCAAAAAGGCGCTCTCTGATGCGGCGAAGAATGCTGAGAAAAAGCAGGAAACCGCCCTGAAACTCGTCGCTCAAGAGTATTCCAACGATGTTAAGGCGGGCTCACCATACCGTACGGGCACCCTCCGGCGCTCGATTCATGTCGAGAAAGAATCATCTACAAAGATGCTCGTCGGTACGGATCTCCCGTATGCCCGGCGTCTCGAGTACGGGTTTGCCGACAAGGACAAACTTGGCAGAGTCTACAATCAGGCAGCCCGCCCGTACTTCCGCCCTCCCCTGGATACCAACAAAGAGAAATATAGAGACATCTATGCGGGGGCGCTGAACAGTGCGTGATATTGTGCTGGCCGTGATCACCCGACTCAAGGGTGATACCTTCGTGGCAGCGGTTGTGGGTACGCGGATATACCGCAAGAAACTACCGGCATCGCCCACATTCCCCGCGATCACTGTTGACCGGGTGGATAAGGTCCGTGATGACGATACCAGTACGGGCCGGTATGCGCACGCTCGCGTACAATGCACAGCATGGGCAAGCACCTCCGGCGGACCTGAAGAGGATCTCGCAGATCTGATTGCGGATTCCCTGCACCGCTGCAAGAACTCTATCCTGACAGCGGGCACGTCGAACGTCTACATTGTCAGCATCAGGGACGCCGGCGGAGTACCGGATGAGAACACTGAGATCCCGCTCTACATAGAGCACCGGGATTTCATGATTCACTATGATTATAAAAAATGAGGAGATTTTAGAAAATGACTGAAGAAGTACAGAGCACTCTTGGGGTACAGGTCCTCAAGAACGGTCTCCCCATCGGGGAGATGGATGAGCCGACTTACCCGGGGCCGACGGCCGCGGAAAAGGAGACCCGGGCACAGAACAACATCCGCGGCGTGATGACTAAGCTGGTTACATGGATCAATCATAACAATCTCGCCTTCAAGGTCAAAGCCAACGGTTCGATAGCACAGGCAACACTACAGGCTGATATCTACGACCGGGACATGGACACGTGGGCGATTGTCTTCCCGCCGGATTTCCATGGGGGGGGCCATTCGTTCTCATGGCAGGGGCAGATTGCCAAATGTATTCCGGTTGAGGATGACGGGGTCTCATACCTCGATATGGAGGTCACGGTAAACGGAAGGCTCACTCCTTGCACCACATGGGCAGCCGGCCTGACTACTACGTTCTTCACGGTGGTCGATGACGACATCAACGCACTCACGCCATCCCCGGCAGCAGCCGCAGCCGTCTACGAGTATGACCTCGAAGCCTACTCGGATAATGCCTATATCAAGATCACTCCGACAGCAACCGCCGGCACGATCTACGTGCAGGGTGTGGTAGTGGCAACTACGGTACAGTCTGGAGAGATTGCGATCAATGTCGGCGCCGGGCAGGTCACGTATGTCTCAATCGTGGTTACGGAACTCAATAAGACGCCGAAGATCTACTGGATCCGCGTACACGGTGGACCGACCGCACACCCGTAAGGTGACTGATGAGCGGACAGAAACGTATCATCATTGAGATCGGGGGGAAATCCTATAACCTCGTTTTTTCTTTCAATGCCATGTGCATGATCGAAACCGTCGGGGGTATGCGGGAACTTCTCGGACAGGGTGCAGCTGCAAAGAACCTGACCGGGTGCCGGGCGGTCCTCTGGGCAACCATCAACGCTTCACATACACGGGACATCACCATTGAGGAAGCTGGGGATCTCTGCGATCAGTATATCACTGAGAATGGAGGTCTTCAGGCGCTCATAACGAAGGTTAATTCCCTGTTTAACGATGCGGGATGGAACCCCAAGAAAAAAGAGGGTGATGACGCAGGAAAAAACCCGAATCCGACCCCCGGACAGTCTGGGAAATCATCGAAGAATACCAACGCCTCGCTTACGGGATCGGCGGGTTAACCCCGGCGGAGTTCTGGGATCTCACTCCGGGGCAACTTGTCCCGTATATCAACGCCCGGATCGAGTCGCAACGGGAGCAAACTAAGATGGAAAACGAACGGATCGGTCTGATTTGTGCAACCCTGCAGAACGGTATACCTGTGGTAATGGTTAAGAAATCTACCAATACGCGAAAACCGTCGGATTACTTCAAGTCGGTGAAACCGGAGCAGCAACCCACCGTTAATCCTGATGTCAGGAAGAGCCGGACACAGAGGATCTACGATACGATGATGCAATGGGTAGGGGCTACGAAGGGAGGTGCTAAGTAATGGGACTCATTGATGCAATCTCCGGGCTTGTCATTCCCATCACAACCGACCTTAGCGGGTTAAAGACCGGGCTTGCTGAAACGGATGCAGCACTCACGCAAACTGATAGCAAGTTTCAGGGATTCACAGCCACAATTGAAAACAATAAGCTGGCAATTATAGCCGTTGGTGCGGCAACAACTGCGACGGGGCTTGCTATTGTCGGATTGTCAGAATCCGCAATGAAAACCAATGCCGAACTCGGAAGCACCGCGATTACAATGGGGGTCACTACTGAAGAGTTACGTAACCTTGCGATAGCAACGGCAAGCGCCGATTCCCCCCTATCAGAAGTCGTAGCAACCTTTGATCTCCTCTCAAGGGCGGGCGTGCAATCTACTTCTGATCTCGCTGCTATTGCCGGTTCGATGGATGATCTCGCAGATGCGACTGGAAACACTGCCGACAAAACAACCTCTATACTTATCCCCGCCCTTAATGCGTTTAGTATTCCCCTCATTGAGGTAGGGCAACATACCGATTCTCTCACTTACATGGTGAAAAACAGCACTCTCGGACTTGATGATTTCTCAGCCGCAATGAGGCGTATGGCTCCGAATATCCAAGCATCCGGGATGTCTATGGATGAAGTGATAACCGTCTTAATGACTCTTGAAAGCAAGGGCATTACAGGACGGGCGGCGCTCGCCAAACTTAATGAAGGATTCACCGCAATGGAGACGGCAGCGGCAGCCGGAACAGACAAAACAACTGCATTTAATACCGCTCTCGGAATTACCGAAGCAGAACTTATAAAAAACGACGTATCCTCTGAAAAACTCGCTGGTACAACTCAAAAGTATGCCGCTGTTGCCAACGCCGGGATAGGAGCAACCGCCGGGCTTAAAGTTGAATTTGAAAAGCTCACTTTAAGCGCCGGCACTTTGCTTACTCCGTTTGACGGATTAGGTGTGGCACTCGCGGCAGGTGGACCGCTTATCATGGAACTCACTCAATTACCGGCACTGATCGGATCCGTAAACACCGCCATGCTGTTCCTTGCAGCCAATCCCATTGTCCTTGTCATTGCCGCAATCGCAGCGATCATTGTGATCCTTGTCCTCCTGGAAGAGAAGTTCCATTGGATCGAAGCCGCCGCACAGGTTCTCGGTGATGCATGGGGCGTGATCTGGTCGGGGATCTCATGGGCAGTTCAAGAGGCAGCCGACCTGATCGGACCCGTTGTTGAAGCGCTCATGGACGGCATCGGATGGGCGTTCGATACCGGGATCGGCACGATAACAGCGCTGTGGGAAGGGTTCTGGGACGCTGCTACGTGGGTTGTGGAAGGTGCGGCTGATGTTATCGGCGGTATTGTC
>Ga0247841_10005032_pt1 | contig 21906 bp, 22 predicted proteins | sample LaCruzMarch2015__2_FD_192410 | JGI IMG/M metagenome (GOLD analysis project Ga0247841, IMG submission 192410) | Freshwater microbial communities from meromictic Lake La Cruz, Castile-La Mancha, Spain - LaCruzMarch2015_18m | ecosystem: Environmental > Aquatic > Freshwater > Lake | place: Spain... | reverse complement strand
ACAACACGGCCCGCATCTGGGATGTACAAAGCGGCCAGGAGATTCATAAGCTGCCTCACGAGGGCGCGGTGTACTCAGTGGCATTCAGCCCGGACGGCCAAAAAGTCGCTACCGCCAGCGATGACAATAAGGCCTGGATTTGGCCTGTATCAACCGAGGATCTGATCAAAGAGGCTTGCATGAGAATTACCACGAATCTAACTGCCGGAGAGTGGGAGAGCATCTTGCGGGAATCCGACTGCAAGACGTGCCCAAGAGAGGGGAGGTTTAACAGAAGCAGTGATTTCTTCGGGGACATAAAAATTGGTCTGAAGAGAGCACAAGAATTGCTCCAGCCATCTTCAGACTCCGGAGCAATCCCCGGCGAGTGTCAGCCTTGCATCTCAGATATGCTTGCAAAAAAAAGGTCGATTTAAGCCTTCACTTCGTCGATACTATCTTGATGACATCCCCGTCCTTCAGCTCGTGCTTCTCCCCCAGCCTCATCTTTGTCTTGGCATCGATGGCGAAGAGGAAGCTCTCCCCGATATCGGAGTGCACCCGGAAGGCCAGGTCGCGCGCCGTGCTGCCCCGCTTCATGAGGAAGGCATCGGGCAGGATCACGCCCTTTCTGTCCGTGAACTTGCCCTCATCCTCCACGGGATAGAGCACGATGTAGTCCAGTAGCTCGAATACGGCCCGGTTGATGCACTTTTGCACTCCCGTTCCCCCGTACTGCTTCATGAGCGCCCGGATCTTCTCCAGGCCCGCCGTCTGGGCTTTGTTGAGCGGTCCCACGATTTCAAAGTCGGCGTCCCCAGGCTTGTACTTGATCAGCCCTGCCTTCTCGGCCATGCGTAGCGCAATCTCCGCTGACCCGCTCACCGGTATGACCAGCTCGTTCTTTAATTCCAGCAGCTTTTTCACAAACTCGGGAGGCGCTATGTCCATCTTGTTGGCGGCCAGGATCATGGGTTTGCTGTAGGCACGAAGTATCCCGGCAAAGCGGAGCACATCCTCATCCTTCCAGCTTCCCAGATCCTTCTTCATCTCCGTCACAGCACGACGGACCTGGCTGTCCGAGACCCCGACGCCAGCCATCTGTTCCATGAGGACCTGCTCTTGCTTGCCACCCACGCCCTTGTAGTTTCTCATCAGCTTGTCCCAGTTGCGCTTGAGAATGCCGTTGAGCCACATGGTGATCTCGTACTCCAGGAACTTGACATCGGAGACAGGATCGTGGTTGGCGAGCCCTACCGGATTGCCCTCGGAGTCTGTCCCTCCTGAAGCATCCAGCACGTGAATGACCGCTTCCGCCACGCGCAGAGCATCCAAAAACTCATTGCCCAGGCCCTTGCCCAGATGGGCATCGGGCACCAGCCCGGCCACGTCAATCAGCTCGATGGCGATGAAGCGCTGGCCGTCCTTGCATCTGCCGCAGCCTTGCTTGATGCCCAGAACCTTGCAAGGGCAGGGGGCGCGCACATAGGATACGCCGTGATTGGCGTCAATAGTAGTAAACGGATAGTTGGCAATATCCACTTCTACCAGGGTCGCTGCCTTGAAAAAAGTGGATTTGCCGGAATTAGGCTTTCCAGCCAGCCCGACGGAGAGCATATTCAATCAGTGGTCCTTCTCAATTATCATTAACGGATGATGCCGCTCACATTCATCTCGACGGATTTGCTCTCAAAGCGGCTGACCTTGCCGGCTGCGAGCCGCTTGGCAAGAGCCAGGCCCTTCTCGGAGACGGCCTTCTCCTGCACTGCACCAGCGGCCAGCGTGGCAGCGTAGAGCTTCTCGCCTGCTTCTGTGCGGGTGAGAACGGTGGACCAGCCTTCGCCCGAGCCCACACTGCCTACGGAGATGTCGGCCAGCTCGCTGGCAAAGTCAAAGCATGGACCGCATCCCGCGAATGTGAACGCGTCCGTCTCCTCGATCTTGACCTCGTGAGCCTTGCCGGTCTTGTCTATCGCCCGGAACATGCCCTTCTTGATCTCGAAGCGGGCCACATCCTTGGGAGCGAGGCCGAATTTTCCATTCACCAGGCCCTTCATGAGTGCATCGTAGTCGAAGTTCTCCATGCAGAAGAGTCCGACCAGGAGCGCGATCCTGTCCTGGCCGAACTGATAGGGCTCATCCAGGAGCATGACTTTTCGTAGCCCCTGGATCTGGCAGGGGGTGCCCACAAAGCCGATCTTCTTGTAGCCCTTCTCCAAAGCGTCTTTTACGGCATTGACGCTGTTGGAGATGGTGTACTTGGTTCCGGCAGAGGCGCGAATCTCCTCAACCGAGGTGACCACGCGAGCAGCAGTTCTCCACTCCTCATCCCTGTCTGTGACCACGGCGCAGTCGATCAGGCCCGACTGCAGAGCCTGCACCAGCAGGGCGGTGGCCAGGCCGCCATCTTGAGCCCTGGCCTGTGCGGGCTGGGCCTGAGCGGAAACGGCCTTCCTGTAGATTCCCAGGGCCTCGTCCGCATTTCGCGTCCGGCTGAAGAGCTTTGCCTCCATTGCGCCCATATCCAGGAAGGTCCTGGGGCAGTAGGTGAAGCACAGGCCACAGAGGGGATCGTAATTTACCAGAGCGGGCTTGTTCTCCACGTGCTCAATTCTGGGGCAGAAGGCCTCGCAGGTGCCGCAGCGGCAGCATATCTCCGACTTTATGACCTCATACTCCAGCTCTCCGAATCCACATTCCAGATAAGTGGGTTCAGCAAACTTCTCCTTGGCAGCCATGATCATGATCTCCGAAAGTTGGTGGCTTAAAGATACCTTCCGACCTAAAGCTTTTATGGTTCGAATGGTCTAAGAACAGCAATGATCCTGGGCCTGGATATCGGTGGAGCCAACACTAAAACCGCAAGCTCAGATGGGCTACTTGCAAAAAGCGTCTACCTACCCCTCTGGAAGAATTCGCCCCTGAACGAGGTGCTGAGACTCTTGGCCCTGCAAGAGCCCCAAGCGGTGGCGGTCGTCATTACGGGTGAATTGGCCGACTGCTTCTCCTGCAAGAGAGAGGGCATCGAGAAACTGACAGCCGCAGTGAAGCGGGCATTTTCCTGCCCCGTCTACTTCTGGGGCGCTGGCGGATTTGCCTGGACCGACCCCCTGGAGTTGGCGGCAGCCAATTGGTCAGCCTCTGCTGCCTTTCTCGCCCGCGAGATTGGTGACTACCTTTTCGTGGACATGGGCAGCACCACCACGGACCTCATCCCGATTAAGAAGGGAGAAGTGCTTGCTGCGAAGACAGACTTTTTGCGCCTGGCCGGGGGCGAGCTGGTCTACATGGGCCTGTTAAGAACGCGGCTTGATGCCCTGCTGCCCTCTGCCATGATCAGAGGGCAGAAGGTGCCGCTTGCACCTGAGTTTTTCGCCATCATGGCCGATGCCCGCTTAGCTCTGGGCCGCATCTCAGAGGAGCGCTATGCCTGCGAGACGCCGGACGGAGCAGGAACGGATCGCGAGGCAGCGCTGCGCCGGCTGGCGCGCTCTGTTTGTGCCGACCTGGAGGAGATCGGCGAAGCTCTGGCTTTGGCCATAGCCGAGCAGGCCTGCGAGAGTCAGATGAGTATTCTGGTGGCTGCCATGAAAAGACAGGCGGAGAAGCACGGACTGACAAAGGTGGCGGCCGCGGGGATCGGCGAGGGGCTGATCGCGCAGGCGGCGGCATTCCTGGGACTGGAGTGCCTGCGGCTCTCGGAGAAATACGGGGCAGAAATATCGGACGTGTTCCCGGCCTATGCGGTGGCCAGGCTGGCAGAGACTGATGTGCCTGAAATTGCTCGGGTTTATGATGTGGCTATTACTATCAACAATATAGATATTACTATGATGACTATTTTTAGCCCGGAATGCGCCAGTGCACATTTAATTAAACTTAAATAGTTAAAAATACACGTAATCTATTGGAGCCTTCCCAATGATCAATCCCTTTCGCCCCGAAGGCTCATACTCCCTTTCTATTCTATAAGTCTTCCAGGTTCTCCAGTTCTCCAGCAGCCCGATGGAGGCGATTATGCAGCGGCCAGCGCAGCCAACGCCCGGCTCGGGTCCGCAGGACTCGACGCATCTCGGACCGCCCGACCCCACTAGCAGCGGACCACGGCAAATGAGGCCACATGCCCGACAGGCTGCCGGGCGCTGCTCCCTGCGGCCTGCAAGGATCGTCAAGCCGATGACGGCAACGAAACCTCCGCTAAAAAGTCTCTGTGCGTACTCCTTGCGCTCTGTGCCTCTGTGGTGAGATCGTAAGTTGTTTGGTTATAATTATCTGCTAATAATAATAGCAAACGGCCATCGTCTCCAGCCTCGTTTGCTTGGCTCCATCCTCTCCTGGCTCCCCAGCCCGACCGGCCTCCTGCCCACCCTGACGACAGCGCCGCAACCCCGGACGGCCCGGCCCGATGGCAGTTGCCACGAGCGCAGCCGCTTCCCAGGGCAGCCACAGTCGAGCGGCAACCGGGCGCTGCTGCCCACAGCCTCACAAGTATCGCTAAGCTGGAGAACTGCCTCGAATCTCTTTGCGCGTTCTTTGTGCCTTCGTGCCTTTGTGGTTTGGTCCGTAGTTGCTGGATATAATTATCCGCTAATAGTAATAACGAAATGCCGCCGTTACCAAAATCCAACGCCCGAAAAATTGTTTACCCCGGCCCAGCTCTTCCGGGCATCAGGCCCGACCGGCCTCCTGCGCCCCCGAGCGGCAGCCCTGCACACGCGGGCAGGCGGGCACACCAGAGGAACTAGGAAAACGCAAGAAGGGCATCTAGATGCTTTTTTTGCTTTGGCATATCCTCTATCTTACAGAATCGCCGAGGTGAGATAGTTAGAAATATATTCCGTAAGGTTGATCTAGGATGCAAGACATCAATTCAATGAAAGGAATTGAAGATGACAGGCCTGGAAGAACTGATAAAAGAGCTTCCACCAGAGTTGCACCAAGAGGCAGAGGACTATATCAGCTTCCTGATCGACAAGCGGGCAAAAAAGCCCAAAGGTGATCTGAAGCTTGATTGGATTGGAGCCTTGGAAGATATGAGCGATCAGTATTCTTCAGTGGAGCTACAGCATAAGATTCTTGACTGGTGAGACGAAGAGCAAGATGTACCTTCTTGATACCAACATCCTACTTGTTTGACAGATATACTGTTACTATTATCAGTCGATCTTTGCAGATTGCCACAACTATATGATGCGGTATTCCTCTATTATCTCTCCGTTCGTTATTAAGTATATCAGGTCATCGGCAGATACGCCTCTTTCGAACATACTTGATAGGGGCAAACCTGCTTGGTGATACGTAAGCTTTTTACGTAAATAATGGAAATGGATAGAATTACAGGTATTGATACGCCTATTCGCATATGTTGAGGTGAGTTCATACGGACAAGAAACGCATATTGATTATCGATGATGATAGAGTCATACTCGATGGCTTTAAGCTTCTCTTAGAGAGGAAGGGTTACCTAACAGATACCGCGGAGACCGGCAGTGAAGCCATAGAAAAGGTACGCAGCAAATATTTTAACCTGGCATTGATTGACATCAAGCTTCCCGATATGGATGGGACAGCCCTTCTCTCTGAATTTCGCGAGCTTAACCCGGAGATGAAAAAGATCATCATTACAGGTTTTTCCTCTCGAGAAAATGCCATTGAATCCCTGAATCTGGGAGCAAACGCATATCTAGAAAAGCCGGTGACTCCAGGAAAATTGCTGGAATTCGTGGCGAAAAAATTGGCAGAACAAGAATATGAGATCAAGTATCATGAGGATACTGTGAATAACTTGCTCCAATCCCGCAAGTAAATTTGCCTTTTTTATTTTCCGGTCGGAATTTTGATCTCAGCGATTGTGCCCCTGCATTTCTCGCTCACTATCCGGATATCGCCACCCATGGCCTCCAATAAGCGTTTGCAGACGGCAAGACCCATGCCCATGCCTTTGGCCTTGGTGGTAATGAGAGGATGAAACATTTTGTTTTTAACCTCCAATGGTATGCCTGGACCTGTATCCCTAATGGCCAGGATAACATCTTTCTCTGTAGAGGAGGCAAAGAGATCCAGCATGCCCCCTTCCGGCATGGCCTGAACGGCATTGGAAATGATATTGATAAGAACCCGGCCGATCATGGTCGGATCAACCCTCAGGGTTATGCTCTCCTCCATCTCCGTTCTAATCTTTATGTTATCTGGAATATTCATGCCGGCGAGAGTATCAATGATAAGGGATGGTAAGCTTAAATCCACCATATCCGGCTTTAAAGGCCGAGAATAATCCAGCAGATTGCAGACGATCTTGTTCATGTAAAGCGACTGTTTCTCCATGGTTGCAAGATCGGTTATGAGGCCCAGCTTATCGAAATTGGCCTCTGCCAAAGACTCTTCTATCTTTTGCCTGGCCAGGTAAATGGTGTTCACTACGGCCTGCAGGGGATTTCTTAGATCATGGCCGATCATAACTGCCGTCTCACCTATCGCCGCCAGACGCTCCCTATCTCTAAGCTGTCGGCTTCTCTCCTCTACCAGATCCTCCAGATGCTCAGAATATCGTTTGAGTCTTTCCTCGGCCTTCTTATGAGCGGTTATGTCTCTGGCGAAACCAACCGTACCAACGATCTCGCCCTTTTCGCCAAGTATCGGCCTTCTGATGGTCTCTATCCAGGCCTCATTGCCGAACTTATCGACAGAAGGCTCAACTACGCATTTTTCCGTGCGGCTTTGCATGACCTCTTTGTCATCCTGAATGTATCTTTCCGCCAGAATGCCTGGCCAAATATCATTATCGCTTTTTCCGGCTATCTCCTTCGGAATCCGGCCACACAATCCGGCAAAGGATTTATTCACGGCAATGTACCGGCCCTCTTTATCCTTTAGCCAGGCACTATCGGGAATATTATTCAGCAAAGCCTCTCTTTGCTTTTGAATCGCTCTGAGGCGAGCTTCCGCTTGCATTCGATCTAAATGATCACGCGAAGCTTTTATGCCGTAGGCCAGGTTGTCGGCCAGCTCAGTTAAGAATTTCACATCTTCGTCATCAAAGTCATCCTTCTCGCTTGAATAGATTATCAAAGACCCAATTGCCTGGCATCCGATGATTATGGGAATAGCAACCAATGAAAAGAAGCCTCGTTTCTTTGCCTCATGATGCCATAGGTTGAAGGCAGGATTTTCCGGGATGTCTCGATGGATTGACGGCTTGCCCGTCCAGATAGCTTCACTGGCAGGACCCTTACCTATCTCGCAGTCAATATCATGATATTCATTATTATTTTCATAATGGACCAAAGCCCGCACTGTTTTTTCCTTTGCATAACCAATCCATGCCATTTTATATCCGCAGGTTTGCACAACGATTTTGCAGATTTCTTTGAGGAGCAACTCTTCATTTTGAGCATGCGCTAATGATTCATTGCACTGATTTAATGCCACAAGTTCTCTATTAGCTTTCCATAATCTTTCTTCGGCATTCTTTCGCGATGTGATATCCTTCACACCGGCCAGTGCGCCGATGTATTTTCCATTTGCATCCTTGATGGGGCCGGTAGACAGCGTGGTATAGATGCGAGAGCCGTCCTTGCGGATGAACTCAAAATCGTGCTGCTCTTTTATGCCCTGTTTGCGACGCTCTAAATTATGCTTTGCAAGCGTTGCTCCTCGTTCATCTGTGAAGGAAAAAAGGTGCCTGCCTTGCATCTCTTCCACAGTGTAGCCCAGCATCTGGGCCATGCTGGGATTGGCAAAGGTGGTGAATCCTTCCGGATCAAGTGCCCAGACTCCCTCCTGAAGCATCTCCACTAGCATTCGATACTTATCCTCACTTTCCAGGAGCCGCTCACTTTCGCATCGGACCAGCTCCTTTTTTGCCTTTTCCTCGTCGGTTATATCTAAAAAAGCCATCAGTAAGGCGTCCGTTCCCTGATAATTAATTAGAGACAGCTTGGCTTGTATCCAGACATTTGACCCATTTTTTTGCTTAAAATGCAGCTTTCTCTTATTTTCGGAAAAACGGTCAATGTAACTATCTATGACCATCCCTTGACCCTCAGTCTCAACATCCTCCGGCGAAACAATATTTTCTACACAATTATTTATCATTTCCTCAGAAGTACAGCCAAAGATCTGACATGCGGCGCTATTGGCATAGATTATGCATTTTCCACGAAGAACCAGGAATCCTTGAGCAGATCTCTCGATAAAAGTTCTGTAGAGATCCTCCTCGCCCAGGCACACCGGGATGTCAATAGGCATAATATGACAACACAACGAATAATATTTAGGTGTTCCTACGATTGCACCAGATCCCAGGCTCGCAGCACCTCCCCCACCGACCAGGCCTGGGAGATGCACCCGCCCGGCCGTTGGGGGCAGTCGCCGTCAAAGACCTCAGGCAGGGTGTTTACCCCGCCGGCATGCAGGGTTATCAAGGGCCGGAGAAGCTCTCTGGCCTCTCCCAGGATCGGCTCGGACCTGCCCTTTACAGAGAGCAGAGCATCAATGTAAGGCCCCATGAGCCAGGGCCAGACGGTGCCCTGGTGGTAGGCCCCATCCCGGCGGCGAGCGTCGCCAACGTATCGGCCCGTGTAGCGCGGATCGCGGGGGGAGAGCGTTCGCAGGCCAAAAGGCGTGAGCAACTCCCGCGTCACAACATCAAGAATGCTCTCCCTCATGACCATAGGCAGAAGATCGGGAATTCTTGCCGCGATGATCTGATTTGGCCGGATGGATGCGTCCTCATGGTCAATTACATCATAAAGGCAGCCGGTTTCACTGTTCCAAAACCTCTGGTAGCTCTGCTTCACCATCTTGGCCAGCTCTGAAAACCCTGGATCTGGAGACTTATCTATTGCTTCACCCAGCATCTGCAGATCTCTCAAGGCACAATACCAGAGGGCATTTATCTCGCAGCATTTTCCCGCCCGCGGCGACACCGGCCGGCCATCCAGGCGCGCATCCATCCAGGTGAGCGCCGGCCCGGATATGATCAGACCATCCTCGGCCCCGCCAAAGTCCTCTCCCGGTCGAGAAAAGCGACGAAATACCTCCCGCAGCCTTGGCCAGAGCAGTCCCACAAACTCCCGGTCTTTAGAATACTCATAATAGCTGCGAACAGCCCTAACAAACCACAATGATGCATCCACGGTGTTGTAAGAGCCGGCCCCCAGGTCGTTAGGCAAAACGCCGTCCTTCATAGCGTCGGCAAAGGATTTCAAGACCATCCTGGCATCCAGAAAGCGCCCCGTGCAAAGCAAGAGGCCGGGCAGGGAGATCATGGCGTCCCTCCCCCAATCATCAAACCAGTGGTATCCGGCGATGAGGCTCATGCCTTGATCTCTTTTCACCAGAAAGGCGTCCGCGGCCCTGGCCAGCTTTGGAAGGGGGGCCGTCAGATTTTCCAGGCGCTCCTTTTCTCTTTTCTGCTCTGCCCGCCAGTTGGGCATGGCGGTCCTCCAGGTAGAGGCGGCGACGGCAAAAGCATCATCTCCAGACAGCTCAATCTCGAAACGGCCCGGCGTGAAGAGGTCTTCCTTCCAGGCCAAGCCCCGCCGCCGCTCCTCTTCGTACTCGAAGTTGTAGTAAATAGTCTCCAGCGGCACGTAGGCGGCCCCGTCCGAGAGGAGGTTGAGGCGGATATCCGGGTGAAGACCTGACCGGAGAACCGTTCCCGCTCTAAGAGGCTCCTGGTTCATTCCCGGCAGGTGGGATGCGGCGTGAAAAGAGCGGCTGTGCACCAGGGGAACGATGGCAAACGTTCCCTGCCCGTTTTTAATTTTGAAGCTGATGATGGTGGTATTCTCATTATGAATCATGAAAACGGTCTTCTCGATGCGGGCACCTCCTACCCGATAACAAAACCGGGGAATAGGGTTCTGGCGAAACTCCTGCAGATATTTGAATCCATGGGGGTGGATCAGGCCGGGATATTGGTGATTGGCTAAAGAGACTCCCTCGATCTCCTCGTCCAGGGAAGAGAGCAAAAGCCAGCGGTCCGCCGGAGGCTGGCGCGCCGCCACAAGAAGGCCGTGATAGGCGCGGGTGTTGCTGCCCACCGCGGTGGAGGAGGCATAGCCGCCCAGACCGTTGGCCAGCAGCCACTCCCGGCTCGCGCCCTCTTCATAGCTCTGGGGACGAAGAGCGAAATCGTTCATCATTTTCCCACCGAGAGAGCAGCATCCACTGCAGATAGCAGGCTTTTTCGCAGTCTTTCCCCCTTGATGCTCCTTAATTTAGCCAAACGCTCCGCGAGAGACGCATCGGCGAGGCTGGTCGCTGCCCAAAGTGCCAGATCCCCCCGGCTATTATGATATTGCAATGAGTCGAACGAAACGGTTTTTAAAATATTCTGCAGACCGGCCAGGCTCCAGGCGACCTCCCCCGTGAACTGATCCACGCCTGTGGCAAAGCGGAAGGGCGAATCGGCCAGATGGGTCCTCTTCTTAAGACGGTAGTGCAGATCGCATAGAACGCTGAAGTAGGTGACTGAAGCATCATAAGGGATGCCGTAGGGGCTGAAGTAGCTGTGCACCTCACCCGGGCCTCCGCCATGAGTGAAGATGTAATAGAGATGATCAGATAGGCCAAGCGTCCTCCAGATCCAAAGGAGGTCCTCGTCTTCACTCTCCTTGACCGGCGCCTCCAGCCTCTTCTGGTAGATGAAGCAGGCCTGCTGCAGAGCATTGCCCAGCCAGCAGCTCGTATCCCTCTCTATATCCGCCCAGGAGACATGATCCGGCACTGACAGCTCCTTTTGCGGTGCAATCTCCCGGACAATCTCTGCGGGCGTGGCGAAGCGAAGGTTTTCGTGCTTCATTATCTCATCGGGCAGGTGGCGCAGAAACTCAAAGATGCCTGTATCCACCCACTGATGCTCGCCGAAGGTCTCATAGTCACAGAAGATGTTTATGCACTGGCCGGGGGTGGCGGCGAGCCAGCCGGCATACTTGTCAGCAGTGAGGGGGTACTCTTCCCAGTTGTGAGAGGAGAAGCGAAAGCCGATATCGTCTGTGAGCTTATAGTTTCGCAGGAGCAAAGATATGCCGGTCTTGGGGGGCCGGTAAACGTAGTTGGGGTCGGCCACCACGCCCTCGGCGAATATAGCCTTGTATCCCATGCCGTCGACCATTCCCGCAATCTCGTCATTGTAAATGAGCTCCGTATTCTCGAAGGTAGTGGGATGCAGACCAAAAATGTCCCAGATAAGCTCCTTATGCATCTTGACCTGCTCGAAAAACTCGGCTTTGTCCTCGTAGAGGCTGGCCAGAGAGTGATAGTAGGTCTGCTCCATCACCTCCACCCCGGCAGTATCCACCAGCTTGACAAAGGAGTCCAGGACCTCGGGCCGATAGGCGCGGCATTGCTCCAGGAAGACGCCGGAGAAGCTGTATGCGACCTTAAAGGGCCGGTAGGATCCCTCATGCTTTCTAATGCACTCTAAGATCACCTGGTTGGCAGGCAGATAGCATTTATCGGATACGCGCTCAAAGATCCTCCAATTTTCGGAATCATCGAAATAAAACTCCCGCAAATTGGGCACAACCTCCTTTAGGGGGGAATTGTCCCAGAAGAAATTTTTCTTGAGGCGCAGGGGCTGGTGGACCTCAAAACATAGGGATACAAGGGTCATGTTTTCTATAGCAGGCTGCAAAATATTTACATCCTTCGCGTCGTCTTCCCGATTAACCACAAGTGAGCAAAAAGTATAAATCCTCGAAATGATTTCTTAATTGCTCCCAGTGGGGGAATTAGTAATGTTATTTGGAATGACAATGATCAAGGTTAGCTGTGGCCAGGAAAGATCGGTTTATGCCCATCTGCAAAAGAGGCCGGAAGTAAGGGACGTCTATCGTCTCTTTGGGGAGTATAGCTTTTTTCTAGTTATGCAGGCAGAGGAAAGAAATGGACTCTCGCGCATGCTCGGCGAGATAAAAGATCGAGAGAATGTCATCAAGACCGGGCCCGTCCTTCTCACCGCAGACGAGGGCGGCCCGGAGAATGGCAGAGCAGATTTCGCTGCCGCCTTGGGATAAATCTTTGGCCCTTCGCGATTTATTATCGAGATACGATTATTGACCGCAGAGACTCGCAATTTTCCTTATTACCAACACTTGAAAGGAACCGCACATTGCTCTGAGTAATAGTCGTCTCCGTCCGTTCGTCCTCTGCGCGCTCTGCGGCTCTGTGGTTTTATTCCGTAGAGCAGCCCGGCTCGATCAGAGGCGCAAACTTGGTGCCGTAGTAGATTATGCCACGGTCCCCTTCTTTTCCTAAGATGCGAAATACGGGCCGAACACGCATGCCTATCTTCACTCCTGCCGAGCTGGAGACAATCTGACCGGTAATCTTGGGGCCCTCATCCAGTTGAATAATGGCCAAATTATAGGGCGTCAGCCTCTCGAAGTCCTCTGTGGCATTATAGATAGTAGTAAAAGTGATTACACTGCCCGTACCCTTGAAGGTGTACACCTCTAAATGCGCCCCGCGACGGCAGTTGGGACAGAGGTTTCTGGGGGGAAAGAAGTATTCATTGCAGCTAGTGCAGTGTGTCCCGGAAAGATTGTATCTTTGCGGTATGCTTCTCCAGAATCTGGGCGCTTGGTTTGTCATCCTCACCTCGTAAATATGTGGACCAGGGCCGTCCCGCCCGAGCCGCCCACATTGTGGGCCAGGCCCACCTCTGCATCATCCACCTGACGCTTGCCCGCCTTCCCGCGCAGTTGCAGTGCAATCTCGTAGGCCTGCTTTATTCCTGTGGCGCCTACAGGATGGCCGCAGGCCTTCAGCCCTCCGGAGGTGTTGACGGGCAGGCTGCCACCCAGGGCGGTCATACCATCCTGTGTGGCTTTACCGCCCTGGCCCTTCTCCACAAATCCCAGGTCCTCGATGGCCAGTATCTCTCCTATGGTAAAGCAGTCATGCACCTCGGCCACGTCAACCGCTCGAGGCTCGATTCCGGCCTGGGTGAAGGCGGAGCGCCCGGCATGCACTGTGGCGTCCAATGTGGTCAGATCGCGACGATCATGCAAGGCCAGAGTATCGCTGGCCTGGGCACAGCCCGCGATCCTTATGGGCTCCTCGGAAAAGCTTCTTGCATTCTCCGTAGGGGCAAGCACCAATGCCGCCGCTCCATCGGAGATGGGAGAGCAGTCCAGGACATGCAAAGGATCCGCCACCAGGGGAGACTTAAGCACATCATCAATCGTTATCTCCATGTGATACTGGGCTATGGGATTCATGCAGGCATGGTGGTGATTTTTCACAGCCACCCGGGCCATCTGCTCATGCGTTGTGCCATAGCGGCGCATGTGCAGCCTGGCCATCATGGCATAGAGCGCGGGGAAGGTAGCGCCGAAGAAGCACTCCCATTCCCTGTCCGCTGCCGCGGCCAGTGCATCGGCTGCGGTACCGGAGGAGACATCGGTCATCTTCTCTACCCCAGCCGCGATGACAATATCGCTGTAGCCGCTGGCCACCGCCAGTACTGCCTGGCGCAGCGCCAGCCCCCCCGAGGCACAGGCCGCCTCCACGCGCGTGGAGGGAATGTGCAGCCGGGAGAGGCCGGCGCAGTCTGCGATGAGCGCCCCGATGTGCTCCTGCTCGATGAATCTCCCGGCGCTCATGTTGCCCACGTAGAGGGCGTCGATCTGCTCGCCGGTGATCTCGGCATCCTCAATGGCCATCACACCGGCCTCAGCGATCATGTCGCGCAAAGAGACATCCCATCGCTCTCCGAACTTGGTGCAGCCTACCCCAATTATGGATACGGATCTCATATTCTCAGCTTGCCCTTATGCTTGGCATACATGGCATAATCAAGATACTCGGCCCCGCCGATATAGTCGCGCACACTGGCCGCGCCACAGCGGATATCATCAATCTTATCCAACACTCTTATGCTGAAGGCGTCGCTTCCCGCGCCGGAGCCAAAGCTGGTCACAAAGATGCGTTCATTTGGCCGGGCGATATCCAGGGTGGCGGCGAGACCAATGAGGCAGGATGCCGAGTACGTGTTTCCGATCATGGGCACAATCAATCCCGGCTCGATCTGCTTTTTGGAAAAGCCCAGCATCCTGGCCACGCGAAGGGGGAATTTGCCATTGGGCTGGTGAAAGACGGCATAATCATAATCATTCGGTGCTGTACCCATCCGCTCCATGAGGCCGCGCGCCGCGCCTGCCACATGCTTGAAGTAGGCCGGCTCGCCTGTAAATCTTCCCCCGTGCTCCGGATAGGGCATGCCCTCCCGCCTCCAGAAATCGGGGGTGTCAGAGGTGAAAGAATAGGTGCCCTCTATCTCCGCCGCCAAATCCCGGCTGCCTATCAGATAGGCCGCTCCGCCGGCCGCTGCCGTATATTCCAGCATATCTCCCGGAGCGCCCTGGCTGACATCCGCGCCTATGGCCAGGCCCAGATCAATTAGATGGGAGCCGACAAGGCCCAGGCAAGCCTGAATGGCAGCGGTGCCCGCTTTGCAGGCAAACTCGAAGTCCGCAGCCGTATAAGAGGGTGATGTGCATACGGCCTGGCCAACGATGGTAGCGCTGGGCTTTACGGCATAAGGATGGCTCTCCGAGCCGACATAAATAGCACCTATCCTTTTCGGATCAATCCTGGCGCGCTGCAAGGCATTTCTGGCCGCCTCTACGGCTATCGTCACCGCATCCTCGTCCAGGTCAGGCACGGATTTCTCGAAGACCTGCAGGCCCTGTGTGATCTCCTCTCCGTTTCCCCAAACCCGGGCAATCTCGTCCAGCCTTATGCGAAATCGCGGGATATAGACCCCATAACTTACAATACCAGAGACCAAGAGATTTCACCCTTTGCTCAGTGCACTGGTGATCTCGTCAACGGAAAAATGTGTCGTTAAAAGAGGAATATTCTCGACCTGTGCGATTTTAATGGCAATGAGATCAACTTCGGACGGCATCATCCCCTGCAAGACCACGGCACCGGGCTTGAGGTTGCTGACCCGCACCGCCACCATGGGCGATTTGCCGGAATGAACGCCGGTGAAGATCAGGGCGCGAGCCGTGCTCCGTCCGTAGATCTTCTGGAACTGGTCGGGAAGCATCTCAATGATGGCCTTCATGCTGTCTATTACCGTATAGCCCCAGATGGTGATATCTGTCCGACCGAAGATGACTTTCGCATTCAGTTTTTCGACAATGGTCGCGAGGACGATGGGCTCCTGGTACTCGCAGACGCTGCAGATGGAGTCCAGGCCCAGGATGTCGCCCCACATGTTCTCATAGGCGCGCAGAACATTGCAGCCGCGGCTCTCATCGATGCGCAGGAGCGCATCAATGATCTTGCTCACGATCATTATGCCGGGGGACTTTCGCCTGCCGCTCTCATAATCGGATATCACGGAAGGAGACATGCCCATATGATTGGACAGGTCGGTCTGGGTTATGGCGAAGTTTCTGCGCCATTTCCTCAGGGTGTCACCAGGACTAGTGGAAAGGGTGATCTCTCCTGCTATCTTCTCAGCCAGTAATCCTCGTGCGTTGGAGATCTCCCCACCGGAATTCATAAAGCAACGACTGGTCAAACTAGGATATAAATCTAGCGAAAATAATTCGGCATTCAACGTAAGAATAAAATTCAATCAAAAAAGAAGTGCGTCGACCGGGATTCGAACCCGGGTTGTAGGCTTGCTTCGCAGATATCAAAATCCGCCTGGAAGGCCCAAGTCATAACCACTAGACCATCGACGCCCGCCCCTTAGGTGGCAGAGGTTGGACTTAACTGTTTCGATCCAAATTCGTCAGATACTTTGATATATGGGAGAGAACGCGAAAAGCGATTCAGGAATAAGAATGAATGCCCTGATCGTTGCCTTCTGGCTGATGCTGCCCGCCTACATACCCAACAACTGTGCAGCGCTCTTCGGCGGAGGCGTGCCTCTGGATGGGGGCCGGATCTACTCGGACGGGCGGCGCTTGCTTGGCGACGGCAAGACCTTTCGGGGAACCTTCGCGGGAACCTTCTGCGGCGTTTTGGTCGGGCTCCTGCAAAACATGGTCGCACCCTTTGTCGGTCTGCCCTCATTCGGCAGCGGCATTGAGCAGCTATTCATTCTCCTGGCCCTCTCCCTGGGCGCGATGCTGGGAGATATAGTGGCGGCATTCTTCAAGCGCCGCATGGGCTTACAGCGCGGTGCGCCCCTTTTTATCATAGATCAGCTTGATTTTGTCCTGGGAGCCTGGCTTCTCACCCTTTTCATGGCACCGGACTGGTTTATGCTGCATTTTACTTTAAATATAATATTAATAATATTAATAATAACCCCCATCCTGCACCGGGTAACCAACATCATAGGCTACCGAATGGGTGCAAAAAAGGAACCCTGGTAAGCTCACCATTGCTTTGGCCTTTCTTGTGGGCACGAGTCCCACTATTTTGCCATAAAGGTCTTGTTGTCACTTTATTTCATCTGCATCAAATAGCGATGGGCAGCGAGATATCCGATTTTTTCCCCTGTCGGCTATCGCGAAAGGTTTATAAGTTTAGGTAATTGATACCGAGAGCGTCATAGCCAATTTTATCGTTAAACAGCATGAAATTGGTGAAATGAAAAGGAGGAGGAATAAATGGACGCATTTGGCATGGGACTCGTAGCTGCTATGGGTGCCCTTGCGACAGTTGCGGGCGCTTCTGAGGATATTGACTCGGATATAGGTTCTCAGAGTAATCCCAACTCGCAAGTTCAACTGGCTGCCCAGGTCGGAAATCCCCATAGGATTTACAATAAGGCCATTGCAGGCGAGCCGCCATCGAACGCTCTGTGGTGCACAACCGCAGCCATCATGGCTTATGTGCTCATCGAAGGCTATCATATGCCCTTGCTCTTTGCAGCAGCCGCTGGCGCATCATTGGCCGCTCTATTCGACGGTGTAATGTCTGTAAGCGCCTACCTAGGTAGGAACGCCAGCCAGGCCAGGTTCAATCAGTGGATCTACCTGGATATCATAAGGTATACTACGCCTTCCATCATGGCACATGTATGGATTACATCTTTCTGTATAGTATTGATTTCAATAATACAAGTTTATGTTCTAACGCCTCATCATCCCTTCCCGATTCCCGTCATCGCCCTGGTTTGGGGTCTGACCGTCGGTGCTATTGGGTCGTCCGTGGGTGATATTCACTACGGTGGTGAGCGTGAGTTCCAGTGGAGGTTGTTCGGACAGGGCCTGAACACCATGCTTTCCGGACAGATTGTGAGGAAGGCTGAAGCTGGACTGCGAAACTCAATAGACAACGCCTGGTTCTGCGCCAAGTTCGGCGGACCGTGCACGGGAATGGGCTTCGGCCTGACTGTTTTCCTGGACAACTGGAGAACAACAGTCTTCGACCCCCTCACCCAGGCCACCGCGGCCATTGCCATGGGCTTGTTCTTTGTAATTGTGATGAACCTGTACAACTTCTACTGTGAGGTTTCTGCTAGGAGAAAGTACGGTCCGTATCCAGGATACAAGGGGGACATAGCTGCATGAACTTCGATGCTAATACTATCATATATCTTCTGGAGATCATCGTCGGAGGGCTATTGGTTGGCATTGGAGTTCACTTCGTGCCCGTGGGTGGAGCACCCGCAGCCATGGCCCAGGCAACCGGTATTGGAACCGGTACGGTGCAACTGGCCGCAGGATCAGGCCTTACCGGTCTCTTATCTGCCGGCCTGATGATGTACGCTATGAGCCTGAGCCCGACCTTTGCCACCGACGGCTACAGCATCTGGCCGATTCTTCTTACCGGAGCCGTTGGAGCCATGATCATGATGGATGCCACTATGCTGACCGGTAGCTGGATCTACGCTTACGCCGTAGGTGCGCCTTTCGCATCAGCAAAGGTCAACTACGATCCCATCACCAAGTTCTCCCAGCCGCCTTATGTCGCTCCCGGCACTGTCGGGCAGGGCATTCCCACGGTTTGTTACGTTTCCGGGACAATTGGTGCGGCCATGGGTGGCATCGGCGGTGCAATGATCTACTTCCCGCTCGTACTCATCAACGGCAATCCAGCCATGAGCGCCATCTTCGCTATCGGCATATTCATGGTGGATGCAGTGCTCGCTTCCTGGAACATTCAGGGAACCATCGAGGGCTTCCATGACCCCAAGTTCAAGAAGTGGCCCAAGGCCTTCAAAGCCTGTCTTATCTCCACAACTATCCTGGCAGTAGTGGCGGTATTGATTACACCCCTGGTTGGAGGTGTTTAAGAATGGCAGAAACCGTTAAGGGGTTTAAGCTTGAACCCAAGCAGCTTCGCATCTATGGCCTGGTTGGTTCCGTAGTGGGAATATACCTGGCTTACATACTAAACAGCGTCACCGGAACCAACCTATTCTCATTCGTGGGAGCCCTGGCCGCACTTTTCGGTGTGGTTATGGGCGCCAACGCCGTGAGAAGGATATGCGCTTATGGTATTGGTACAGGAGTTCCATCTATTGGAATGCTCTCTTTAGGAATGGGAGTAGTTGCCGTTCTGTTTGGGCTCAACATAGCCGAACAGCTCGGCATAGGATTGCTGGGTGTTATCATTGCCCTGGTTTACTCGCTGATCTTCGGCTATGTAGTCGGGCTTATCGCCAATAAGGTTATGGGCTTCAACATTCCCGTCATGGAGGAAGGCTTGACCGACCTCTCCGGCGCTGGAACCCTGGCCATATTGGGCTGGTGCTTTGCCATATCCGGATCTCTGGCCTATACCGATATAGTAAAGGATGTCTTCAATACCGGCTTCCTGGCGATTATCTTCATTTGCGGCGGTCTGGCTATATTGCATCCCTTCAACGCCAACCTGGGCCCGGATGAGAAACAGGACAGGACCCTGGTGAACGGCGTCATGGTCGGTGGCATGTCCACCATCGCTACAGGCATTTGCGCCCTATTGACATTGGGCCTTGCCGCAGGCATGGTGCAGATCGTAGTGGGCTTTGCCGTCTGGTATTACTTCTTTGTGTGGTACTTCAGGCTGGCAAAGAGAGATGCTTCAGCAGTGGTCGGAACTGGGCTTTTGCCGCCAACGGTGCAGTGAGGAGGTCTAGGAAATGGGAATTGTTAGAATATCATCGGAACTGGGCCTGTCGTTCGATCCACTTAAAGGAATGGTTGCAGAGGAAAGAGACGACGTTGTTCAGTACGCGCTCGATTCCATCTACCCCATGGTGGAGAGACTGGACCACATTGCAGATGACCTTGTGAACCAGTTGGGGCCGGACAGTGAGCTTATGGAGTCCTATGCCAACCGAGGCAAGGCATCCTACATTGGCGGCCTGTACACCAACATCTGGATGGGCTTTATCATCGGCCTGGTAGTGGCTTTTGTCATCCTCATCAGCACAGCCTTCACCAGCGAGGATGGACTGAAGATAATAAGGGCAGCACTCATGCCGGCAGGAGGTACCTAAAATGGCCTTAAAAAAGAAGCCATCTGAGCCGTGGCCGCTCATCACCGGCGAGTATGAGGCAGGAAATCCGGAAAGTCCGGTTGCTGTCTGTTCCTGCGGGTCTCACCTTAAGGGCTCAGAGGTGCTGGGAGCCGGCGCCGGTCTGGTGGGACCGTGCAAAACAGAGAACATCGGCATTGAGAAGATGGTGGCAAACCTTGTCTCCAATCCCAACATCAGATATCTGATCATCACGGGAATGGAGGTCAAGGGGCACATCACCGGTCAGGCCGTGGAAGCCTTCTTAAAAGACGGCGTAGATAAAGAAGGAAGAATTGTCGGTGCCAAGGGAGCCATCCCCTTCATCCAGAACCTGAACGAAGAGTCCATTGAGAGGGTCAAGCAGCAGGTTACGCCCATCATGATGATAGACACCGAGGACATGGGCGCCATCAAGGCCAAGATTGCGGAGCTGATCTCCAAGGATCCTGGTGCCTTAGATGTCGAGCCTATGAGAATCGAGATCAAAGAGGGCGGGGAAGAAGAGGTAGAGACCGGGCCAAGGCCCATGGCCGCAGAGGCTGTGGATATTCTTGGCAGAATGAGGTTGATGGATGCCGCAGTCACCAATAATGGTCTCCTCAACAAGTTCCAGGCAGGCATCTATGCAGGCAAGATAGAGGGCATAGCTTTGGGCATGACGGTAGTCCTGGTCTTCTTCGGCATAATCCTTAGAATGGTAGGAGGGCAGTAAGATGGCTGAAGAACAAGAGGTAATTTACGGCCAGGGCATCCCCAAGGTCATTGATCCTAGAGCACAGCCGTTCCAGGACATGGTGGATGACATCAAGTACAAGGCCCAGCTCCTGGCCAGGGAGACGAAGCTCTCCTCGGGAGTAATGGCCACCGTTTCCATGGGATTCGCCATCGGTTTCGTCCTAGCAATATTACTTATGCTCGGTCCGTTCTTCATATTCCAAGGAGGGCTGTGAGCTATGACGAAAGAAGGGCAAGAAGCGATTCCGGTAGCCGTGGTTGATAAGGATCAGTTCAATCAGATCATGGCCAGGCTGGATAAGATCGATGAGAAGATTGAGTTCTACTCAGGCGAGAAGTTCCTGCGCGCCGGCAAGTCCGTCGGCAGGGATCTGGGTACAGCCTACGGAGTTTGCGCTGGATTGATCATAATATTGGCGTATATACTGTTCGTATATGCCGGCCACTGGACGAGGGTGATTTGAATGTTCAAGTTTGATAGGAAGCAAGAGGTCTTCGAGTTCGGCAAGTTCAAGGTTGGGGGCCAGCCTGGAGAGTACTCCACATGCTGCATAGGCACCATGTTCTACGCCAGGCACAAGATTGTCTCCGATGCGGAGCATGGAGTCTTTGACGTGGCAGCCGCGGAGAGGCTCTGGAATGCACAGGTTGAGATGAGCGACATCACCGGCAACTCCTGTATGAACCAGATCGTTGCCGAGAGTGATGAGGCCATGAAGAAGGAGATCGACTGGTTTGTGGGCGTATCCGATTACCCGTTCCTTATCGATTCCTCTGCACCGTCGGTGCGCGCGTTTGGCGTCAAATACGCTACAGAGATTGGCGTAGCCGACAGGGCGATTCATAACTCCATCAACGCCTCAATAACTCCAGAGGAGCTGCAGGCCGTCAAGGAAAGCGACCTTAATGCCGCTATCATCCTGGCCTTCAACGCCATGGAGAAGGGGACCATGGGCAAGATGAACATCCTGACCAAGGCAGCCGGCGGTGCCAAGAAGGGCATGCTGGAGTACGCCAAAGAGTGCGGCATCACCAGGCCGCTCATCGATACGGCGGCCATGCCGCTGGGAGCCGGCTCCGGCGCAACCTATCGCGCCGTCATTGCCGTCAAGGCTCAACTGGGCCTGCCGGTAGGCGCAGGATTCCATAACGGTGCCTCGGCCTGGGACTGGATGAAGAAGTGGAAGAAGGTGCACAAGGAGGCCTTCTCACCTGTGGACATCGGCTCCAATCTGGTAGCCGGAATCCTGGGTGCCAACTACTACCTCTACGGGCCCATTGAAAACGCCCCCATGGTCTTCCCGGCTGCTGCAATGGTGGACATCATGACGGCGGAGTCGGCTGAGGAGCTGGGGCTGAAGGTTCTGACCGACGACCATCCCGCAAAGAAGACGCTTTAAGCGCCTTCTCATTTTTTTTATTTTTCGAGGATCTTCATTGCCGCGCGTTCTCATTAAAACTGCTTTTCATAATATCAGATTCAAATGCCAGAGATGCAACACCTGCTGCCATCACAAGAGGCCCGAGGAGTTTGGAGATCTAATCCCTCCGGAAAGGCTAAAGGAGTTTTGGGAGAAGTCGAATCTGATCTACATGACGGGCGAAGATATCGAGAATATCAGTCGCGAAACAGGACTTGATCCCTCTGATTTTGTGGATACGCTTTACAGATATGACGGGAAATTCGTTCGCGTTGATGATTCTGGAAAGAAGATAATCCTGGATTTTCCGGTCATGAAAAGCAAGGCAGATACTACCTGCGT
>Ga0247841_10005031_pt1 | contig 21909 bp, 19 predicted proteins | sample LaCruzMarch2015__2_FD_192410 | JGI IMG/M metagenome (GOLD analysis project Ga0247841, IMG submission 192410) | Freshwater microbial communities from meromictic Lake La Cruz, Castile-La Mancha, Spain - LaCruzMarch2015_18m | ecosystem: Environmental > Aquatic > Freshwater > Lake | place: Spain... | reverse complement strand
TGGTAGACATTAACCTACATCATAAGCTATAGACACTCAGATAATGATTTTTAAAACAAGATAATCACTAATAAACGAATTTCACGAATGAATTCGGCATGGTTCATAATTAAGGTAACATTTTTTTTTATCCACCATCTTTTCCAAGTTCTCTCCGTGCCTCTGTGTCTCCGTGTTTTTTCATCCATTTTCTGATTGTCTTTTCAACAGGATCAAGCACAAGCATATTGTCTTTGGAATCAACAGCGACATCAAGTGCTTTTGCAGAACAATCTTTTGTTTCCGCAGGATTATATATTCCAACAGTATCCGCAAAACTCTCTGCCCCGGCAACGACACTATCAAAATTCCCTTTTGAATTATAAACTTTAACTCTTGGAATTCCTTTCTCGCATGTTACAAATTCACCATCCGAAAGAATAGCAATGTTTACTGGATTACAGCATCCACTAAAACCTTTAATGTCTATTGATGTTTCACCCCATGAAGATTCAAGATCACCGTTAATTGTATAGGATTCGATCTTATGCAACCCCGGATTAACGACCTTGAGTAATCCATCAGGAGCAACTGCTAAATCAAAATATGGACTTGGAATGACGAATCCCGGTATACCTTTATCAGGATTGCGCTTTCCGATAGTCGCTTTCGGTTTACCAAAAATATCATATCGCAGGACAATTTTTCTGCCTGCATCTGCTATGAATATGTCATCTCCAGAAACGGCAATTGCTGTTATAACAACATTCTGCCCCAAGCTATTCCATTTTTTGATGAGTTTTCCTGTGAGATTATAGATTTCTATATGTTCTTTCATACCGATGTAGATAGAACCATCATCTGCAATAGTCAGGCATTGAGGAGAATCATTCAATTTAATCTCAGATAATACGTTTCCTTGATTATTAAATATCCTGACGGCTCTATCTCCAGCCACGTAAATGCGGTCACTGGAATCAGTTGCAATAGCACAAGGATTTTGTAATCCTGTCTTTATTTTACTTATCTCTTTATACTTGATAAGATTTGGATCAGTCTTAGAGAACTCTTTAATGTCGTATGTGAATACATTACCAATAGTTGTTTTCTTATCGGTTGTCATGGTTGTGCGTAAAATGATGACCAGTGCGATAACAATTGCAACTGTGATGACAATACCGATAAGAAGATTTATTTTTGATAATTTCGTATTATCCACCTCACTTCTTAGTCTTTGATTGTTGCAGAAGCCACGTATAAAGCTCAGGATTATCATAAGTTGCAGTCCACGAGTCATGGTCAGCTTCAGGATAGACTGTGAATTGAACGTTTCCGCCACACTCCTTGAGTGCATTGACCATCTTCTCTGATTCCCCTAATTTAACAACGCTGTCCTTTGCACCGTGAAATACCCATGTAGGAATGTTCTTTATGATACTTATGTTTTTTGGGTCTCCTCCTCCGCAGATAGGCACAATCGCTGCAAATCTCTTTGGATATTTCATAGCAAGCGCCCACGTACCATAACCGCCCATGCTCAAGCCTGTTAGATATATTCGGTTTCTGTCTACAGCATATTTGACTACAATTTTATTGAGCAGAGAATTTAGTGCAATCAGTTCCTGTTCAGAAGTCCACCATGAATTTGCCGAACATTGCGGAGATACTGCTATAAACGGAAAATCATCCTTTTGCTCAACAATCTTTGGGATGCCATGTACCTTAACACGATTCAGATCATCGCCGCGTTCTCCTGCACCGTGAAGGAACAGGATCAATGGATACTTTTCTTTTTTATCTGAATCATATCCCTTCGGCAGATAAAGAAGGTAATTTAACCCGACGGTCATTGTAATCTGCGTTTCAAATTTCTGTGCCTGTTGCTTACTTACTGAGGTATTTGCTTCATCACTCGCATAAGCTCCAACGATAAGACACAATGGTAGCGTTACAGAGATTACAGAACTCAGAATATTCATCTTGTTTCTGGTATCCTAAAAAGCGAATGGAAAAATCACTTTTCAGGATACCTACTCCTTTGTTTAGATATACGAATTTTTCAGTTATAGAAATAAAAAGAAATTAAACACGGAGACACTGAGGCACGGAGAGGAAATTGTAGATTCTCTCATGAGAGAATCTACGGAAAATTCCCCGTTATATACCAAAGAGCCGTTTCTTTCTTGTGACTGCGCCTCGTGCTAGGCTCCTCTGATTGTATCGAGCCTCAATTTGATCGCAGCCTCAGTGACAGGTCCGGCGATGCCGTCAGCAGTCATGCCAATGGCAAGTTGAAAATTTTTCACAGCCTGTCGTGTGCCTGGTCCATAGCGACCATCAACGACAAGCTTGGGAGTTGCACCAAGATTGTTGAGAGCTTCCTGAAACCACTTTACCTTATCATCCTCATCGCTTGCTTCCCATGGTTCTGTAGGCTGGCTATTAGTTTTAAGCAAATTCCATGCCTTGTTGAGCCATGCTTCACGTTCAACTAAACCCGTAAAACCGCCATTAATACGGCGGGTAATAGTGCGGATATCGTTCTGGTCGGCAAAGGAGTTCAGGTTGTTCTGAGTCCACTCGTGCAGTGCCGGCTTCAGGGCGTGTTCAGGAGCTGTCGCCAAATCTGGGTTGCCTTCAAAATCGACCCCAGTGGCTACTCCCATGCGTTGGTGAGCGCCTCGACCAGTCATCTGTAGGACGCCGTTGCCTCGATAGCGAAACCCGTCGCCTTGTTGTATATTGCCGAGTTCTTTCGCTTTGCGCGGATTACCGAGACCATAGACTCGCTCGGCAATGGCTTCCGGATGACCAGTGAGTTTGTTTGCCTCAGAATTTGTTACCGCAGCAGAATGATGATTGACCCCGAATATCTCGATCAATCGCTGTGCCTTATAGTTCATGTTCTCTCGCAAAATCGTAAAGCCACCGGTCTCGTGCAGGGTCTGAGCCAGGAAATGCGCCATGCGCAGAGGCGTCGTAATACCATGTTGCTCGAATAGTAAGTCGCCTTGAATGATCGCTTCAAGATAATTATCACGCGCATTAGGAGCGATATGTTTAATCGTGTCAATGGTATTGATTGCCATGGGAACTACCTCCATTCTTTATATATGAAAGATTTGATAGGCATTTGGACAAATAATCTGATTATTTATCAGGTATTGTAATACTGATTATTCACTTTGTCAAATGGAAATATTAACCCTCCGCCACCCCTTAAATATCCACCAGCTTGTAAATGATCTAAAACTACACGTCGAAGTGTGGTATCTCTCGGTGCTTTTGTGATGTCTTGAATACCACTCCTGAATATACGATCTAATCCACTCTTGCCACCTGATAGGATAGGAAAGAGATAGAACTCACGCTGAAAACGAACTATATTGGAATCTGATGGAAGCATATCTTGAAACTGTGTATTTAAAAGCCATGACCCACAACAGAAAGCCTTAAATGGTCGGTCAGGGAAATATTGTGGAAAGAAACTAACAGCCTGCCTAAACGAGTTACCGCAATCATCAAAGTCCATTCGGCTTCCCGCTGGTATATGCACTTCAAGAATCGGTTCTCCTTGAGATAAAACACATTCCCATGTATCCAATGGTAAAGTGACTTCCTCGGATAAAGCATAACCATTTGGATGGATTGGCGTCCCTGTGACTTTGTTTTGATTTAATACGAAACGAGATACCCATCCATTTTCCATATCATAGATTTCGCCTGTCCCATCTACCTGTCCATCCTTTCTATACTTTATACCTTCATCAGCGATAACTATGACTTTCCGTGTCAACCTGTTACGGAAAGCTTTAAGCCTATATCCTAGTGGACGTTGAATGAATTGCAGGCGCACTAGACGAAATAAACATCCCGAAAGATGATTACAGAGCCATGGCAGGATATTAGTATCCATACCCCATACACCATGCAGAACCTTGTAATCTCTAGCCCAGATAGCTGTATCTGTGTATGTATCTAGCATCACTTTTTCTGGAATGTTACGATCTCTATGAAATGCTTGGGCTTTTGGAATTCCAGATAAAGCAATAATTAGATAAAACGCACCAGATCGATCTCCTAGATACATATCTAACGAAGGCCAATTTGTTGAATTACTGTGTATGTATGTTTTACTCTGGAATAGAAGATAGTGACAATGCCATGCCAGACGCACCAGATCGGGAATTTTTGTGATTTGATCTGCTACCGATTGCAAACAAGAGACAGCATCCGATTCCAATCCAGTCATTCTGCAATATTTTGCTATAAAATCATGAGTGAGGAAGAATAGATCGCCAGATGGCATAACCTTCTGTGATTCATTCCATTCCGTCGCTATGGCTTCCACACTGAGTATTTGGTTAAAATTCTCTTGAATTGATTCTCTCCTTTCTTCAGATAATATTTATGTCTAAGCAAGTTTAAGAAACCTTTTTAAACTTTAGGAATAGAACGCGGATGACGCGGATTAAAAGGATTTTCACGGATTTTTCTTTATTTCTTTCGATCCGCGCAAATCCGCCTGATCCGCGTTTATCCGCGTTCTATTTCCTAAAAAATTAACATCATTTATTAAAGTTGCTAATTTCTTAGAAATAAGTCTGGAAATAACGTTGACCTAAATCTCTTGTGAATCTTGTGAATTCTAAGCTTTGCTATTCTAACAAATTTTTAGTGATAATTCAATTACCATTTTCCTATATGAAAACCACTGGAAAAAGGCTAGATTTTCTGATAAAATTAATCATGAAAGAAAGCAATTCTACAATAAACATAATATATGACTGATTTCTTATGCTACTCTTGATCAATTTTAGGGGGAAATTACTATGAGCGTGAAAATCGAAAAAGCTTTTATTTCGTTTCGTATAGGTGTGCATTTATGGATAAATGATAACCGTTTTGAAGAACTAATGCAACTGTTTGAAGCTTATAAGGGAGTCACTGATGAAGTAACCTTCTTTACCTCAGAAACCCATCCTCCGCTTCCTCTTAAAACTATAGAGGAGAGAACCGTCATACTGGCAAAACGGATGCCGAAGGTGCGTGAATTAGGCTATAAAACAGGCATAAACATATTATCTACTATCGGTCATCATAACGAGAATCTGCCAAATTCACTTTCTGCTGATTATACTCGTATGACCGATCTAGATGGCAACGTTTGCCTTGGTTCATTCTGCCCTAATGATGAAGGTATGCGCGAATACATAAAGCAACTATATAAAATTGTCGCATCTGCTAACCCTGATTATATTTGGATTGATGATGATGTCCGTCTTTTTGGACACATGCCGATAACCTGCGGGTGTTTTTGTGATAACTGTCTTGACATCTTTGAGGAAGAATTTGGTGTTAAGTATACGAAAAACTTACTCAGGGATGCTTTTAACAACGGAACTATTGAATCAAAACTCGACGTCAGGCATAAATGGTTACAACATAATCGTAATACAATGGCAAGATTATTTGAACTAATAGAAAAATCTGTTCATGAACTGAAACTTAACATACCCATAGGATTTATGACAGGAGATCGATTCTTTGAAGGATATGAATTCGATAGATGGGCTGAGATACTGTCAGGTGCGGATAAAGTTGAAGTAATGTGGCGACCGGGTGGCGGAAATTACACAGACGTCATATTAGATGGCATCGCAAGTAAATCCCACGATATAGGCAGGCAGGTTGCTTTTCTGCCAAAGAGTGTTATTTCCATACAATCAGAACTGGAAAACTTCACTTACGAACGTTTGAAGAAAAGCGCACATGCAACAGCACTGGAATCTGCATCTCATATAGCTGCCGGATGCACAGGAACAGCCTTCAACGTGCTTTCTATGTATGATGAGCCACTTGATGAATATGTTCAATTGGTTATAAAACTTAAGAAAGTTAGACCGTTTCTGGATCTGCTGGCGCAGAACTTAAATAGAGAAGAACCCATAGGTTTATATACTGGATGGGTGAAAGACAGCTTTGTAACAAGAAATATATATGGAGGTGACTGGTTCTATGGAACTGATCATGTGACCAGTCATGCAAATGTTATACTTTCCTCTGGTATTCCTGCCGCTTATTCTATTCACAACGCTAAGGTTACAGCCTTATGTGGTGATAGCATTATCGCACTTAAAGATTATGATATCGAGAAAATTCTCTCCTCTGGTGTTTATATGGACGTTCAGGCTCTTAAACGGCTTAATGAAATGGGTTACAGCGATCTTACTGGTTTTGACGTTGATTATGGCATTGACCATGACTGTATCGAACAGTTAGTTAATCATCCGATTAACGGAAATTTCGTTGGAAGAAATCGAGATTGTCGTCAATCTTTCTGGAGAGTTGTTGCCAATACGCTAATCAAGCGTGATGAAAAAGCAGAAATACTTGCGCGTCTTGTAGATTATACATATCAAGAGATTGCATCATGCTGTATGGGAGTATATGAAAATCATCTAGGGGGGAGGATATGCGTTGCAGGATATTATCCATGGGATAACCTACAGAACCTTAGCAAATCTTCACAGATTAAAGCTCTCATGCGTTGGCTATCAAAAGATACTTTGCCAGCTTATGTTGCTTCGTTCCATAGGATAAATATGTGGGTAAGAGAACCTGAAAAAGGTAATCTCTCTATTGCTTTGACGAATTCCTACCTTGATCCAGCTAATGAACTAACGCTAATGTTACTGACTGATAAAGAGGAAGTATCTGTATTTGATATGGATTGCAGAGAAACTAAAGTCAAGGTATCTGGAATGGACGGAGTATATAAGCAATTTGTTTTGCCAGATATTGATCCATGGCAAATGGTTTTAGTATTAGCGTGAATTTCCATGAAAAATGAAACATATCCGAACTTTTTATATTGAGTCTCGTCAAAAGAATCATAAATAGATTGATTTTTTAGAATGGCAAAATTATTGCAGTATGTTTCTATGGAATCTTAAATTTTTAAGTCATAAAAATATGGCTATCGGGAGGAGAAAACAAAAATGCTTATGGAATCAACAGATAATCTTATGATTTATAACTACAATCAAGCTTTATTATCATTTACTGATGAACCCAACCCAACAACGTCAATTGATATTCTCGAAAAGCTAAAATTTGTAAAAGCTAACATGGATTTAATAATCAATCTTGCCGCATGGTATTCCATAGAAACAAATATACCCTTTTCGCAAATGTTAAAAACAGGAATATCTTCAGTCATCAAGTCAGCAAAGTCGTATCGTGATCATCAAATTGAGTTCGGTGAGTATCTAAAAAAAGAAATTTCTTATGCTATGTCAAAATCATCCATATAGTATAATGAATGTCTAAATCATAATCGGCGCCGTTATAGCTTATAACACATCAAATGTGACAATTTTCGTAGAGGTTAAGCATTTCTATGTTGACAAAATATATTGATGAATTAAAACACAGTTATGAGTTGAGGAAGGAAATAATCAAGCAAAGGATACACGAATTCGAGGATGTGTACAAATTTGATGACGAAGCAATATTTACTGAGCTTTGTTTTTGTATATTCACCGCCGGGTCAAGCGCAAAGGCTGGTCTGAAATGTATAGACGCCATAAAAGACATAATAATCTCTGGAAATGCATTTGAGCTTGAAAGCCATATTCAGAAAATACACAGATACCCAAAGGCACGGTCTGAATATATCGTGCATACTAGAAATTATCTACATGAAGAGTTTAATTTTAAGATTAAGGATCTGATCGAATCATTTGATGACAAGCTGAAATTGCGAGATTTCTTTGCTACAAACAAAGGCATAAAAGGTCTTGGTTACAAAGAATCCAGCCATTTCCTGAGAAACATAGGATTCAAAGGATACGCCATTCTCGATATACACATCCTTAGAAGCCTGCACGAATTCGGTATAATTGATAATCCAAAACCACCATCAACGAGAAATAAGTATCTGGAAACTGAAGCCAAACTAAAGGAGTTCGCTAGAGAGATCGGTATAGACTTTGATGAGCTTGACCTTTTGTTGTGGAGTAACAGAACTGGTGAGGTACTCAAATAATTTTCATTTAAACGGTACTGAACTTAGTTGATTCGTATTCTCTAACCTTGATTCAAGCCTTACAATATCGCAGTTTCCCAAAGAAAAGTTAAACACAAACTTATCATTTTCTGGCACACATATTATGCACACTTTGCCATCACGAGTATATCTGCTAACCAATGATATTAAATCCAGATTATAAGGATAGAGCATTTCAATCGCATCCAACACCATTAAGTTCTCTCTGACAAAATGATTTTCAATAGCTTCTTGCAAAGTAACCGACATAATCAATCTTGTTTTTGCTTTGATTTTTGCCATAATTGACAGATCGAAATTCTCCTGTCTAATACGTTCAAGCAGATAAAGGTTCACGTTAAGATAATATCTGTCTATATTACCGAATTTATTTACAAGGAAATGTTTAACAAGGGTAGTTTTGCCCGACTGGAAATCACCGATCAGGCAGATAGTACCCCGTCTCAAGCTATAATCGCAAGTGGATACAAGAAGTTCGTAAGCCAGCTTTTGACTTTCAGATAGGTTGCCCTCTTTTTTCTCCATCATCAATACCCGTTTGTGGTTTTGACCTGCCAACTTTCATCAATGCAGACCGTAGTGAATGATCGTTGGGGTAAACATAGAGTATGTCAATAAGTATCTTTCGTGCATCTTCAAATCTGCCAACGCTTGAATAAGCCTTTGCCAATGCTTGAACGATTAGTGAGTCTTGTGACCTGATTTTATTAATTGGCTCCAGCAACTCTATAACTCTCTGATATTGTTCTAATTTAGAATAACAAAATGCAAGTTGAGTCTGGAAATATATAGAATTTGGATTCAACTTCAAAGCTTCTCGAAATTCTGATAACGCTGTCTCATACTGCTTTTGTTGCTTTAAGTAGGTGCCTAAAAGTGCATGTAGATGAGGGTTCTGGCTGTGTGAAGGAATTTTTAGCACCTTTTGAAGCTGAGATATGGCTATATTTATATCTTTTTCTTTGGATTTACTTGAGACTATCCCTCTAAAAGCATATTCATCTTCCGGGTCAATCTCGACAGCCTTTTGATATTCTACGATCGCTTCTTCATCATTACCTGACTGTGAATATACATCACCCAAAGCGCGATGTAAGGACGGATCATCAAGAGCAATCTCAATTCCTCGTTTCAGTATTGATAGAGCATTCTCTAATCTTCCCTGTTTTCGATAGATGACCCCAAGTTTACTGTATGCGTAAGTATCGTCAGGCTTCAGGTTAATCAAACCTTCAAATATCGTAGCGGATTCATCCATATTGCCTTCAATAAAGAGTATATCACCTTTTATCTTGTTTGCGAAGGCATTAGATGGATCAAGCTTTAATGCCCTGTCAATCAGTCGGGCGGATTCTTCAAGCTTATTTTGCAAGAGATATATGTGTGCTAGATGTGAAAGTGCAAATACGTCATCTGATTTTGATTCCAGTGATTTATCGAGTTCAGTAATCGCTTCTGTGAGTCTTCCATCTTGTTTATACATCAACACTTTTTCTCTGAAATCAGAGCGATTAAACTGAACTTGTGAAGTTTTTGCTGATCTATGTTGTAGAACATCGCGCAGATTCAGTAACATTCTCCCGATCTCTGCGATTTTTCTCTCACGTATCTCAATACTGCCTGTTCCGTAGCCTTGAGAGGCTGATCTTATATCCTTCAGTATTTGACTGACCTGATCATCATCGTTATTATCAAGTTCCCTGTCGCACCATTCACTAACGACGTGATCAAAGCCTCTCAAAGCGGAAGAATCTTTGTATCCAGTCATCTGTTCATTAGTAATAAGCTTATATAAAACGTCCAGAATTTCAGACATACAAATCACTCTATTAGCCGTTTTCAGTTTTGAGTTTTCAGTTAGGAAAAGCCTTGTAAATACATGATTTTGACAACTAAAAACCTTAACTTATGATCCTCGAATCGTAAAACCAACGAATTATGAAGGCATGGTTCACAATTAATGATTTGTTACCTAAATCCCTTTAGAAAGTGAACCATTCCATTATGAAGATTAAATAATTAATCGGGTAATAAAGTTGTCGAAGTTTTCTGGATTCCCTTTTTAGCTATTACCCGATTATTTATTTAATCTTCATTACTCGTAGGTAATTCACAGTTCTCTCCGTGCCTCAGTGTCTCCGTGGTTTTTTATATCTTTGTTAAGTGAAAAACTCATATTACTGAATAAATAAAAACAGCGCAAGTGATATTAGCACTTGCGCTGTTTTTATTTACTTTAGGGTTCTAATTGGCTAATACTAATTATTTTAGGAAAAGCTTTTGGTAGCTTCTTGCTCTGTCTTGAAAATCTCGAGCATCTTTGATGCGCCTACCAGATCAAACACCTTGCGTATTTCTTCGCTCAGTCCACAAAGCTTGACATCGCCTTTACGTTTGCGTAATTGCTGTGCTGTGGCTACTATGGCGCCTATGGCAGTGCTGTTGGCGTAGTCAACTTTACCAAGATTCAGTATGATCTTGGTGCGATTTGCACTTGTTAGCTTACCCAGTTCGTTCTTTAAATCGGATACCGTGAAAGCATCTAACTGCCCTCCGATGCTCATTATTTGGACATCGCCATCTGTTTTTATGTCGAAAGAAACGTCTGACTTTCTAATTTGAATCACCTCCAAGGTTTAATCTTAATAATTACAAGAAAATGGACTCAACAGATAAAATATTAAGACGTTCGACCACTAAACCACAGATCTCAGGGATTTTTTTATTGTGGTCTACGAATTAATTCTACAATAAACAATAATCTGTAAAGTCGTTATTTGACTCATTACTCTGTCGAATTCAAACAGACCTGTGGTTCACAAAGTACTCTATTAGTATTAGTACAACAAAGACTTTCCCTCCCGATGAACCATAACAATTGAACATCTAAGCCACCTACGGAATTAGATTCCATGCGCATCTCATCTGTTAAAAGGTGAGCCAAAAGCAATCCATGTCCTCTTTCAGTACCAATCTTGATCTTGCTACTGTTTATGTCAGACCAGACTTCAAGCCATTTTTCTTTAATTGCTTTTCCATGTCCATTATCGCTGATCGTAATTCTTATCATCTCATCATTTGTAGAACAGCATATCAAAGTTTCTGATTGTGTATCATTAGAGCCATGCTCAACAGCATTACTAAATATCTCGTCCGTTGCTATCTCAATATTACGTACTTTTTCGGGGCAAAACCCCATGTTTTCAGCCAATTCCCTTATAAAAGCTCTCACAGACCTGAGATAGATAAAATCGCTTGGAATCCTCAGTTCCGCGTTACAAGCAAATTTACTCAATATAATCCCTCCTCATGAATTCGGATAAAAGCCGAATATCAGTCTTTCGAGGTTGCAAGACGCTGGGTACCGAGGCTAATAAAATATTAAACTCTTTTCTTTTTATCATCTCCTTCTATTAATAACATAATCATTTAAATTGTAATTCCTATCATTTAATTTTCTCTTTCAAAATTATATCATACAAAAGTGATGAAGTCAAGTTCTACTGTGAACTGATAATGACATGGATTTTCAATCAGATTTAGTAATACTGTTTGGGAAAGTGTCCAAACTAATGTCCTTAGCTCAGAAAAAAAAGTATTGAAAGCAGAATAACTGTGATGTTATAATATTTTTGTGTAATTATGAAAAGACATAAAATTTGTAACTAGACGAAGATTTTAGTCAATAATCTCAGGAGAATATCGAGATGACGTCAGTTAATTTGAATTCAGATAATCTTTTTGATTTAATATTAAAGGGTGGACACGTCATTGATTCCGCTAATGGCATTAATGGAAAGATGGATGTTGGGATCAAAGATAAAAAGATCACACGAATTGCTCAGGAAATCATCGCAAATACCAAAGTGATTGATGTTTCAGGATATTATGTCACACCAGGACTTTTGGACATCCACACTCACGTTTACAGATTTAGATCAAACGATGGATACATAGAAAGCATGGTTCCTGATGCTCATTTGCTTTCTTCTGGAGTAACAACAACGGTGGATGCTGGAACTGCTGGATGGAGACATTTCATTGATTTCAAAGAGCGTAACATTGATAAGTCCCAAACACGAATTCTGGCATATCTAAATATCGCAAGCGGAGGAATGGTTCTTCAATCCACAGAGCAGAATCCAAAAGAATTGCATCCCAAGACAACTGCCGCAATTGCAGAGGCATATCCAGATGTGATTGTTGGTATCAAGGCGGCGCATTACTGGGTAAGTCAACCTTGGGATTCAGAACATCCACCATGGGCGTCTATTGATAGCGCATTGGAAGCCGGCGATCTTTGTGGCAAGCCAATAATGGTTGACTTCTGGTCACGTCCACCGGAACGTTCTTATCAAGATTTAATACTGAAAAAACTTCGTCCCGGTGATATCCATACACACGTTTTTGGTCGTCCATTTCCGATAGTAGACAAAGATGGCAAAGTCAACGATTTTATGTTTGAAGCCAAAGAGAAAGGCATCATATTTGATCTGGGACATGGAGCAGGGAGTTTCTGGTTACGCAACGCAGTGCCAGCGATAAATGGCGGATTTCATCCCGATTCCATAAGCACAGACCTTCACATGGGCAATATAAACGGACCGGTAGTCAACATGGTCAATGTGATGTCAAAGTGCTTGAGCATAGGTATGCCTTTGCAAGAAGTTATAATGAGATCAACCGTAACGCCAGCCAAAGAGATAGGACGTCCTGATTTGGGAACGTTAAGCGTGGGCAGTGAAGCTGATGTTGCTATATTAAAGCATATTAGAGGTAAATTCGGTTTTACCGATTGCGGTGGAACAAAGATGATCGGGGATCAGAAATTAGATTGCGTTATGACTATAAGGGCTGGCAATGTTGTCTATGACCCGACAGGATTAAGTATGCCTGAATGGAAAGACGCCCCTGAGTCGTATTGGATTATTCCGTAAATTGTATAAACAAGAAAGGAGATAAATATGGACGTATATGATGAGCTTGGTGTTAAGAAAGTCATTAACGGAATAGCGACCGTAACGGTTTTAGGTGGTTCAATAATGCCGACAGAAGTTGTTCAGGCAATGGTCGAAGCCTCAAAGCATTTTGTCAGCATTGATGATTTACAAAAAAAAGCAGGAGAGCAGATCGCAGAATGGACTAAGAACGAATCCGCTTTTATATCTTGCGGAGCAGCCGCTGGATTAGTTCTAAGCACAGCCGCCTGTATTACAGGGACAGACCCGGCAAAATGCTCAAAATTACCTTTCACTGATGGTATGAAAAACGAAGTCATCATACACAAGATGAATAGAAATGGATACGACTTTGCTATCAGACAGGTTGGCGTAAATATCGTCGAGATCGGAACCGAAACGGGAACGTCACCTGAAGATATGGAAAATGCTATTAACGATAAGACAGCCGCAATATTCTACTTTTACAACATAACTCGAATGGGTGGTTTAGTTCCCCTTGAAAAAGCCATCGAAATAGCAAAAAGAAAAGGCGTACCACTCATAGTTGATGCCGCTGCGCAGATACCCCCAGTAGAGAACCTATGGCTATTCACTCATATGGGGGCAGATTTGGCAATATTCAGCGGGGGAAAAGGATTGTGCGGACCGCAAAGCAGTGGACTAATAGTGGGACGAAAAGACTTGATAGAAGCATGTGCTTTGAATTCTAATCCAAGAGCCTTCATAGGTCGTCCAATGAAAGTTGGCAAAGAAGAGATTGTCGGACTTTGGGCGGCGGTGAGATGCTATTTGAACCTTGATCATAAAAAACTAATGCAAACTTACGAAGATCAGGTGCAATACGTAATAGATGAGTTTTCAAATGTTCCAAATATATCTGCAAAGCGTGATTTCCCAAGTGAGGCAGGACAGCCTATGCCACGAGCAGAGATCATCTTTAATGAGAAGCCATTAGGAAAAACACGAGACTATATTCTATCTCAATTAAGAAGCGGAGAACCAAGCATAGAGTTGCCAGGGGCAGGCGCATCTGGTATATTTGTCAACCCACAAACTTTAGAGCCGGGTCAGGAAAGAATAATAGTTAGCAGACTAAAAGAAATACTTAACAATGTCTAACTACCATGTCTTCTATACAACTAAAGGAACAATGAATTACCTACGAGTAATGAAGGTTAAATAAATAATCGGGTAATAAATAAATCGCCTCAAATCCCCCTAACCCCTTTAGCAAACTAATCTTTACCCATAAATTATAGATATTGTAGGAACAAAGTCTTTTCCCTCTTTAGCTAAAGAGGATTAAGGGAGATCTGATTAAGGTTTTGGGTCATTTGGTTCAATAGATACTCAAAAATATCAATAGAGTTATTGGTAATATGCCGAAATACCTTTGAATAGATTTATTAATATTTAGTTTAATTAATCAAATTTCCCCCTTCCCCCTTTTAGCTAAAAGGGGGTTAGGGGGATTTGAGGCGATTTATTTATTACCCGATTAATTTCTTAACCTTCATAATGCGGGGGTATTCAGATTGAAAGAGAGATAAAAAATGGAGAGATTTTTGTGGAAGATGAAAAAGCAAAAACATCAGAACAAGAAACAGAACCGCAAAATACTGAGGATTCGGAAGGACTAATAGCAGGTGAGCTAATTCCAAAAGATGGGTGTCTTAAAGGATGCCTAACGCCGATCATCATTATCTTTGTAGTAATGTTAGCTCTGAGTGTAGGAATACATGCCAAGCGCAATACGATACGGGAATGGTTTATACTAAAGATAATTTCCAACACTCAGGAAAATGTCGTGACAAATTTACCAAAAGAAATTGATAAGAAAGCGATTGAGGATGCTTTTGATAAGGTGAAAAAAACATTTAAGAATGGCGAAATAGACGAACAAGCGATGAAACAGGCAATAAATGATTATCTTGATGCTGTAAAAGGCTTACCATCTGCGGAACTTAAAAAGTCAGAGATTGAAAAATTGATGACAGAATTAAATAATGCAATCATTACTCCTGAAAAAAATTTGCGGTATTGATTTGAATGGAATTATATTGTATTATTTCTTAAAATTTGCTTAACACAACCCAAAACCTTCTCAAGAGTTTAAGCAACTAAACACAAAGAAAGGAAAGAAACAAATGCCCAAGATCACTTTTGTGGGAGCAGGTGGATTCAACTTTCCTGCCCAAATTACCTTTGACATTCTATCATTTCCTGAACTTCAGGATTGCACAATTTCGTTGATGGATATTAGTAAAGATAGCCTAGATCGCTCTCATAGGCTGATAGGTGGAGCAATTAAAAGGCTTGGACTTCCAGCAAAAATTGAAGCTACTACTGATCGTCGTGCCGCGCTGGATGGTGCTGACTACGTTATCGTAACATGGCAAGTCGGCGGTATCGAAGCCTATACTCCGGATGTTGAGATTCCACGAAAATATGGCATTGATCAGTGTGTTGGCGATACGCTTGGACCCGGCGGCGTATTTCGTGGCGTAAGGTCAATTCCAGAATATATTAAAGTCTGCAACGATATGAAAGAAGTATGCCCGAATGCGCTTATGATCAACTACGCTAACCCAATGTCAATCAATACTTGGGCAGTTACAAATACAGGCATAAAGTGCGTTGGTCTTTGTCATAGTGTTCAGGGAACGTCATGGATGCTTGCATCTCATCTGGGAATACCTTACAACGAAATAAACTACAAATGCTATGGAATTAATCATCAGGCGTGGTTTACGGAATTCTATCATAAAGGTAAGGACGTTTATCCAGAACTACGCAAGATCATGTTTGAGCGTTATCCATCACCAGGGGCGGGGGTAGGACTTGACGAGGAAATCAAAGGTGAAAAAGCTGACCTTGCAGTTGATCACGGTGATCACTATTACCATGAGAGAGTAAGAACTGAGATAATGCGAACTTTTGGATATTTCCAAACAGAATCCAGTCATCATGGCAGTGAATACATGATGTGGTTCCGAAAAAACAAAGAGATGATAGACGAATACATCAAGCAGAGATGGGATTATTACCAGATATGCCTGAATCACGATTTTACTGGACAAGAGAAATGGATCGAGGAGATAAAGGCTCCGCTCAAAACTTCAGGTGAATATGCCGCATACATAGTTCATTCGATGGAAACTGACACGAAGCGAGTTATTTACGGCAACGTCCCGAACTACGGTCCTCCGGGAAGTTCACCAACTGCGCCGTCAGCGCATCTAATCCCGAATCTGCCTCAAAATTGCTGTGTTGAGGTCGCTTGTTTGGTTGATAAAAATGGTATTCAGCCGACTGTCCCGGGTCCATTGCCGGTAGGTTGTGCGTCAATTAACCGTATGTCTGTCAACGTTCAGGAATTGGCAGTTGAAGCGGGGGTAACAGGAAATAAGGAATTGCTATATCAGGCTGTTTCCGTTGACCCATTCGCAGGCTCAATGTTAACCTTACCACGTATCAAGCAGATGGTTGATGAGATGCTCGAAGCAGAGAAGCAGTGGCTACCACAGTTTAAGTAGGGATATTTAAACACGGAGACACTGAGGCACGGAGAGGAAAAGAGTAATCAGTAATGTGTGATTAATTCATAATAAATTTATTACTGATTACTGTTTTCTCCGTGCCTCAGTGTCTCCGTGTTTTTTCAATCATATAAAATGGAAATAGACAGAGTTTATTTACAGGAACGACCGCTTATATCGCAAAGCAATTAAAGCGTCATTATATCACCATGGACATATCAGAATTATATTTTGATGTGATAAACAAAAGGTTAAACGACTTTCTTTTTAAACTTTAGGAAATGGAACACGGATAAACGCGGATCAGGCGGATTTGCGCTGATCGAAAGAAATAAAGAAAAAATCCGCGAAAATCCGTTTAATCCGCGTCATCCTCGTTCTATTTCCTAAAAATTTTACATCATTTCTTAATGTTGCTTAATAGAAATCAATCAGGAAAGTGGCTAAGAAAATACGGGGGTGAAGACATTGTTAAAGGACATTCGCAAAGAGTATCCACGCCTGATCGCACTTGAAAGCGATACAGAAAGAATAAAGAAACTAATTCAAGTTAATACGCAAGCCAAAACTATATACGAAGCACTAAAAAGAGAAGCGGATAAGATACTTGATCAATCTCCTGTCGAATACGAGTTAATCGGTCCTCGATTGCTTCACATCAGCAGAAGGTGTCTGCATCGAATCTTCACTCTGGCTACGCTGTACCGACTTGATGGCGATAGTAAATATCTCGAAAGAGCCAAAAAAGAGCTTATGGCTGTTGCGAAGTTTGAGGACTGGCATCCTCCGCATTTCCTTGATACTGCTGAAATGACTCTTGCCTTTGCTATCGGATACGATTGGCTTTATAATTCGCTGACTGATGATGAGCGTCATATAATAAGAGAAGCGATTATCACGAAAGGTCTTGAGCCTGCAAAAGAAGCCTACGAAGGTGAAAAGCCCTGGAAATGGTGGGTTACTTGCGATCATAACTGGAATCAAGTCTGCAATGGTGGGATCGCTCTGGGTGCATTGGCTATCGTTGACGAAGAACCATCGTTGTGTGAGTATATTAATGTTCTTGTGATCAATGGTGAAAATCAGGACCCAAAAGCGGAAGCGCCAATAATAAAATTCAAATCTGAGCCAAATCATGCCTTTGCTATCGCTGATCTCTCATCTGCTTATGCTTCTGTGGCAAAGCGTGTATTGCGAGGTATATCTATAATTGACAGGTCACGAATAATAATACAGGATGAAATTGAGGCAGATGACCCCGTTAATATCGTCTGGGGATTTCATACATCATCAGAAATAAAGATAGATGGTAAAACTGCAATTCTGACACAAGACGACACACATCTTGCTATCAGGATAAAAGAACCGAAAGAAGCTGAATTCAGAGTCGTATCAGCACAACCTTCAAAACCACAGGCGCAAAACGAAGGAATAAGTAACTTGACTATTCCGTTACCAAAAGAAATAAATACAAGGATAGTTGTAGAGATAATTCCCTATCGTGACAAAATTCCTTCGTTCACGGAAATGAATATATATCCACTCAAAGATTATCACTAATACGACTTTTCCTGTCAAATATAATAAACCACAGAGTTCACGGAGATCACAGAGAGAAAATAAGGAAAAAATTCTTCTCCGTGTTCTCCGTGAACTCTGTGGTGAAATACTCCTCAAGAAGATTCTTCACTCTGTTCAGAATGACAAAAAGAATGAGTCTCATTTCTAACTAAAATTGGTATAACAACAAATGCAATAATAGTTCAGTATAAAGCATGAATTTAATAGAAAGGAAACAGGTTATGAGTAAATATGATGTTATCATTGTGGGAGCAGGACCCGGTGGATATGTTACTGCTATACGTGCAGCGCAACTTGGTCTGAAATCGGCAATAGTTGAACGTGAGGCTGTTGGCGGTGTATGTCTTAATTGGGGATGTATTCCATCAAAATCACTACTCAAGAACGCTGAGATTCTGTCTTATGTAAAACAAGCAGAAAAATGGGGCATTTCCTTTGATAATCTGAAATATGATCTAAGTAAGGCTATGACGAGAAGTCGGCAAGTCTCAGATCGTCTGGTGAAAGGTGTGGAGTTTCTGCTCAAGAAGAACAAAGTTGATGTTTTCAAAGGCGAAGGATATATCCCAAAAGCTGGTCAGGTTGAGATACGTCCAGAAGGTAAGATAATCGAAGCTAACAACATTATTATTGCCACAGGCGCAAGATCACGCATAATCCCCGGTCTCAAATTTGACGGTGAAGTTATTATCAGCAGTTATGATGCCCTGAAATTGCAGAAAGCACCAGAGAGATTAGTTGTTGTCGGCGGTGGTGCTATCGGTGTTGAATTCGCATATTTCTACCGAACCTACGGTAGTGAAGTTACAATAATTGAGATGCTTCCGCATATCCTGCCAAACGAAGATGAAGAGATAAGCATAACACTGGAAAAGTCATTGACAAAATACGGTATAGAATTATCCCCCGGTAGCGCTGTCAAAGAGATAACCATAGAGAACGGCAAGGGCAAAGTCAAATATTCATCACCATCAGGCGATAAAGAGGTTATAGGCGATAAAGTTCTTGTCTCCATCGGAGTGATGGGAAACAGCGAAAATCTTGGGCTGGAAAATCTTGGCGTTAAGATAGAAAAAGGCTTTATTCAAATTAATGATAAAATGGCAACTAATGTGGAAGGTATCTACGCCATTGGAGACGTTACAGGACCGCCTTTGCTTGCTCACGTAGCATCCGCGCAGGGAGAACATGCTATTGAAAATATAGCTGGTCGTGTTACTGAGCCAATATCTTATGATGATGTGCCAAGAGCGACGTATTGCCATCCACAAGTTGCAAGCTTCGGTTTGACGGAAGCGCAGGCAAAAGCAAAAGGCTACAAGGTCAAAATCGGCAGATTCCCATTCCTTGGAAATGGGAAAGCTATCGCTATTGACGATTTTGATGGTATGGTGAAGCTAGTTGTTGATGCAGAGTTCGGTGAGTTGCTTGGTGCGCACATCATAGGACCTGAAGCGTCAGAGTTGCTTGCAAATATCCGCATGGCAAAACAACTTGAGTATTCCGCAGAGGATGTCGGAAAGACGATCCACGCTCATCCAACGCTTTCTGAGGCGATTATGGAATCCGCCCTTGCTGTTGGTGATGGAGCTATACATATTTAAATTATTAGGCGAAGCTCAAATCAATACAAGGATACGACTTTTTCAGTTAGCTGGGGAATAGTCGTAATTCATGAAAAAACGAGTGTGTCCCACTTATGAAACATCATGACAAAATTATTCACCGCAGAGGCACAGAGATCACAGAGAATTCGCAGAGGTTTTATTGATTTCCCGACTCGGCGGAGTTGATAATTGATTTTCTCATCGTTTCCTCTGCGTTCTTTGCGTCTCTGCGGTAATTTTTTATGTTTCATATATGGGACACACTCGAAAAAACACGGGGACACTGAGGCACGGAGAGAACTTAGAAAGTATGAAGGATGAAACTATAATACTCGTTTCTTTTTTTTCATCCATCATCCTTCTGCTTTCATCTTTCCTCTCCGTGCCTCAGTGTCTCCGTGTTTAACTTCTTTTTATTTCTATAAGTGAAAAAAACCGTAACAAGGAGGCAAATGCAGAGATTTTTCTGCATGAAATTATGGAAACTGTCAAACTTGGATATATCGGCTGTGGATTTATGGCTCAAAAAGTTCACATTCCAAACTTTATCAGCATCCCGGAATGTGAATTGATTGCACTCGCAGAAGTGCGTCCAAAACTGGGAAAAAAGGTACAGGATAGATATAGGATCCCTCTTGTTTATTCAGATCATCACGAACTTGCTAAAAATCCAGATATTGAGGCAGTTGCGGTGTCTGCTGATTTTTCTTTGCAGGGCGAGATCGCAAAAGACCTTCTCCGTGCTGGAAAACACGTTTTTATGGAAAAACCGATGGCTGTATCTGTCGAACAAGCAAAAGCTATCGTTACCGCATCAAAGGAATCGGGTAAAAAGCTAATGGTAGGTTATATGAAACGCTATGATTCAGGTAATGAACTTGTTAAATCTGCCATCACGCAGTTTAGAAATACGGGCGAACTTGGGCGCATCACTTATGCACGGAATCACGGATTCTGTGGCGATTGGGTCGCAAATCTCGATACGCCTATGGATACCACTGATGAGCCAAAACCAAGTGCGCCGATGATAGTTCCTGAATGGCTACCGAAAGAGTGGGTACGACCATATCTAGGCTATTTACAGCAGTATACGCACAACATAAACTTAATGCGCTGGTTTTTGGATGCTGGCGATAACGTAAAAGTTAAATCAGTTGACTTTGATGACAATGGTTACACTGGCGTTGCGATATTAGATATGGCAGGAGTACGTGTTACGATTGAAACTGGTGGAATCTCACATTATCGCTGGGATGAACATTCGCAGATTTACTTTGAAAACGGTTGGGTGCATACGTGGGCGCCTCCGCTTCTTTTGAAAAACACACCTGCTGATGTAGAAATTTACCGTGCTGGAGAAGTACAAGAATTCTCTCATCCCGTCCCGAAACCTCGCTGGACATGGTCATATCGTCGTGAAGCGGAATATTTCGTTGCTAATGTGCGGAATGATGAGCCTTTCCGATCTTCTGCTGAAGACACATTGACTGATGTGCGTTTATTCGAGGAGATATATAAAGTATTCCTTGAACGTAATCGTTAAAAAATGCTTCGTATTTATTCCATTTGACGCAAACAAGCTAATAAAAGCGTAAGATCGTCATCTGCCCTCTCTCTGACTCGTGGTGATAAGCCCTATTATGTTATCTTTATCATCCTCTATGACTACTGCACCATCGCCTACCTGTTCAGCAACAACTATATTCGGGGATGCGACTACAAGGATTAGAGTTGTGTCTAGATCACGGGTTTCGATATTTCGAGCAATTGCTTCTGATTGTTCTGCAGAGCCGGCGCCGTCAGCAACTCCTGCTACCAAAATGTTATCATTTAGTATTTTCCAGTAATTTGCATCCTGACAAGGAACGCCTGTCTTTTCGTGCAGAACACCGGTTGACAATAGCGCACTTGCTAACCAATGGTATGAAGAATATGTTATCATCAGACTGTTCCTCATCCCGGTGGCGGTAATGCGACTTGTTCATCATCATAACACTCTTGATATAACTAGCCAAAACGATTATAATATTGTAGGTTACTATATTAATACCTATTTTAGTTAGAAATGATATTCAATCTTTTTGTCATTCTGAATAAAACATAAAACCATAAAACATTCTTTTTGACTTATAGAATAAACTGATATATAATGGCTAACCGTAATAAAATCT
>Ga0247841_10005030_pt1 | contig 21912 bp, 22 predicted proteins | sample LaCruzMarch2015__2_FD_192410 | JGI IMG/M metagenome (GOLD analysis project Ga0247841, IMG submission 192410) | Freshwater microbial communities from meromictic Lake La Cruz, Castile-La Mancha, Spain - LaCruzMarch2015_18m | ecosystem: Environmental > Aquatic > Freshwater > Lake | place: Spain... | reverse complement strand
GATTGTTTTATTTTATCAACACCGTAGAGAATGTCCGCCAGCTCCCGGTAAAAAGGAGCGATCTTGTCAAATTCCGGAAATCCCCTGATGATATATACGAGCCGGTCATGGATGGCTGCACCAACCGCCCGGACGAACTCTTCATTCGCGCGATCTTTATTCATCTTCTCTTTCATCTTTTTTGCTGCACGGCGGAAACTCCTGTCCAGGATCTCGTCCGCAGTGGGCACCGTAGGCATTCTTTCGAATTCCACAAAACTCCAACCTATATATTCATAGAGCGTTATAACGTCTTATCGTTATGGACTTATCCCTGATCCAAAAGGATATCCTAATCACCCTTATCACGCTCTATCACCGGCAATCCCGCTCCATCAAGGGTGAGGAAATTGCTGATATGATCCAGCGCAACCCGGGTACAGTGCGCAACCAGATGCAGTCGCTCAAAGCGATTGGACTTGTGGATGGCGTACCAGGACCAAAAGGGGGATACATTCCCACTGAACTTGCGTACAGGGAACTCAACCTGAATGTCACGGAAGGGGATTATGATGTGCGCATTAGCCGGGATGGAAAGGAGGTAAAAGGGGCATCTGTCCAGGAGATCGATTTTACCACGCTCTGTCACCCGGATGTCTGCCATGCCGTGATCAAGCTCGTCGGCAGTGCCAAACTATTTGAGATCGGGGACCAGATCACGATTGGTCCCACGCCCGTCAACAAGCTCCTGATACGGGGGGAGGTTTATGGCAAGGATGAAACAAAACAGGCACTCCTCATCGCTACTTCTGAAATGATCTCTCTCCCCAAAAAGGCGATAAAAAATTACATGACGAGCCCCGTAAAGGTGCTCAAAAGCACAGAAACGCTAAAAGATGCGATCGCGCTCTTTAACCAGCACCATATCCATGGTGCTCCGGTGATGGAGAAGGAAAAACTGGTGGGCATCATCACCATGAGTGATATCGCAAAGGCGCTGGGAACCGGACTTCCCCTATCGACGATTATTTCAGCGGTCATGACCACGGATGTTGTTGAAGCCCCGTCAGACACCCGGCTCTTTGAAGTGGTGCGGCGGTTCAAGGAACGGGAGATCGGTCGCCTGATCGTGGTAGAGGATGGAAAACCGGTGGGCATCCTCACCCAGTCAGACATTATACGTGTGTTTCCTTCGTTGTAAGTGGGCTAAAATGAAAATTGGAAGAAGGCGTATTCCTTGACGACCGCTCTCGGGGACTATGCCGCCAATCGGGCACCCATCTTCGGGATTGTTATGCGCTGCACGCGGTCTGCCGACTTTTGCGCTACCCGGTAACTCAAAATTACATCCAAAGATGAACCCGTGAATGGAAACCAATCGGGTTATAGTCCTTGATAATGAGAGAATTTATGTAGATGACGTAATTTCCTAAAATCGGAAAAAAGCCTTTTGTCTGCACATTGAACCGTTAAAACCCCAGAATTGTCGGATTAATCGGTAAAATAACGGAATTTATTCCGCTATTTTCAGAACACTTTAAATATTTATAAATCGTCATTTTTTTTATGTCACGTACAATGGCTAAAAACCTCTCCCGGAAAAAGATCATGAGCAATGACGGGAAGCTCATCGGGACGCTCAAAAACATCAGGGTTGATTTTGATTCAGGGCAGGTTGTTGATTTGATTATACACCCTGACCCGACATTTGTTACCGAGGGTTACCGGATGGAAGATGACAAACTGCTCACCATCCCGTTTGAAGCGGTAAAGGATATCAAGGATTATATTGTGGTCGATCGCTATCTCGCGAAAAAATAAGGTTCGTATCTTTTGACCGCGTCAACAAACCCATCCCCATACTCTTTTTCAGATACATACTGTGCCACAGATTTTATATCCGGATGGGCATTTGCCACAGTTACCCCGACTCCTGCAGTTTTTAACATCTGGATATCGTTTGTGGAATCTCCAATCGCAAGGAAGTCTGAGGGTAACAGGTGCATCTCCTGCGCAAGTGCAACAAGCGCAGTTCCTTTATTGACTGACGGCACCTGCAGGTGTATCGCATAGCCGGTATCAATCACCTGGACCGGATGGTGAGCAAGGATCGTTTTTACCTCATCAACCGCCACCGTACGGGCAAACGCGAGGTCACTAAACCGGTAGGTGGGACTGTAGAGTTCAAGTTCAATGCCCTGTGTCCGGTAATGTGACTGTACTGCGGCAAGCGCTTCCCGGCAGACTTCCTGGTTGCCGGTAATATGGAGGGTGCCGGTGTACCCGACCCGGAACACCCCGCCATTCTCTGCAATGAAGGTCCCGCGGGTCCCAACCATTTTGCAGATGGCATCTAAAAAACAGGCAGTATTGCCGCTGGCAAATACTACCTCTATCTGCTGATCGATGAGCGATCGAATCGCCGCAATCGCTGCGGTGCTGATCCTGCGGGTGGGATCGGTTATTGTCCCGTCCACATCCACGATGAGTGCTCTCAACACGGCTTGAGTCCACCCTCTTCAACCATGAACGGGGCTTCACCTTCAGGAAGGTTGGGGCTGTCAACGAGTCGTGCGATACGCTTGCCGCCTTTGCTCTTGCGCAGGTATAGGCGGAATGTCGCCGTATGACCGACAATGTTACCGCCAATCGGTTTTGTCGGATCCCCGAAGAAGACCGCAGGGTTGGACATTACCTGGTTCGTTACGAGACCGACACCGTTGTGCTCGTCAATAAGCTTGAACAGCTCGTGCATGTGCCGGTTCAGTTTCTGCTGGCGTGTGGCAAGTGTCCCGCGCCCTGCGTACTCAGCCCGGAAGTGGGCGGTGAGCGAATCGATGATAAAGAGTTTCACCGGCTTGTCGCTCGTTTTTAACTCGTTTGCCAGTTCCCGTGAGTTGTCGATGAGGAGCATCTGGTGATCGGACGTGTGCGCCCGTGCGATATGGATATTGTTCAGGAACTCCTGCACATCCGGGGCATCTTCAAGTTCAAGACCGTTCACCATCTGTTCGATACGCTCGGGACGGAAGGTATTCTCTGTATCGATGTAGATGGCGCTGCCGTTCAGTCCTCCCTGGTCTTCAGGGAGCTGCACATTAACCGCCATCTGGTGTACGATCTGGCTTTTACCGGATCCGAACTCGCCGTACATCTCGGTTATTGCCTGTGTTTCCAGTCCGCCGCCAAGCAGGGCATCAAGTTCAGGAACCCTAAAAGATAGTTTCCGGATACCCTTTCTCTGCTCGAAGATATCTTTTCCTGTCTTGAATCCCCCGATATCTGCGGATTCCCGTGCCGCCTTGATGATCTTTTTTGCGGTGGACTCGGATATCTCCGAGATCTCGGATAGTTCTGCCGGTGATGCGGTGGCAATGCTCTCTACTGAGAGGTAGCCTGCTTCACGAAGCTTGTCTGCGGTACTCGGGCCAACGCCCGGCAAATCTTCAATTTCCAATGCTTTTTCAGCCATTTCTTGCACATCTCCTATGGCACAACTACATTTCAAATCCCTGCTTATAACCTCGCGGACTGCGCGGTGTGAAAGTGATTATTTCATTTCCAGCAGCTCGTGGAACTGCGAGATATGCGCGATAATCTCATCCGTTGTACGTTCCACCGGTTCCGATTGCCGGGGATGTATCCGGTTTCTTAAAAGCATCCCGCTGACCCGCACATTGCTGCCATGCGGGAAATTTCCTTCGATAAGGTACCGGTCAGTACCATCATCGATGAACGTACACCCGTTTCCTGCGATAATAGTCCCACAAAAGACAATCTCCTGAGGTGTCTCTTCTGGCACGCACAGGATACTCCCCCTGCCGGCACCCAGTTCAATTCCCGCAAACCGGCTGGGCTTTGCGCGTGCATGGTAAATCCTGATCCGGTCCCCGGTATGCACGGGAATTAAGGCTTTTTCCCCCCAGAGCACGACGTTCACGTCATCGCTACCATCGCTTATACAGAGGTTTTTTACCCATGAGAGGGAACCGTCACGGGAGGTGAATGCCCGTGGCTCCTGCACAGTCTTAACCTCCCCCTGCACAGAATAAATTCCCTGGTCGCTGACCGAGGCAAGGGAGGCAAACGGCACGGCAATGTGCTCTTTGATGACACTTACCGTACTTTTCTCATCAATGCTGTATGCCCGGCAGTCTGACCTGTCGTTGGGTTTTGCACCGGTAATGTGGATTGCCGTCCCGGCAGGGATGTTCATGAGAAGTTCCGGTGCCCATGCAACCAGCCGGGCGGTACCCTGTGCATCCCCTATTACAGCCTCCACCATCTCTGCTTCAGTACCGTCCCTCCGGGTAAATGTGCGGGGGGGTTCGGTACCGATCAGCCGCACATCCAGGTCTACGGGTTCCACCGACAGGCTCGCCGCCCCGCTCCCGGTCGCCAGTGGGTTGCATGCGATCTCGCAGCCCGCCTTTCGTAAGGCAAGCGCGTAAATCTCTCTTCCGCTTTTTCCCGGATGCCTGCCGATGACCTCCAGCACATCCCCGAGCGCGATCTCGAGTGCGGCTCCTGCCTTTTCATCCCAAAGGACCACACGTGTAGTTCCGGTCTCATCTCCTAACAGAAGTGTGGCAACCCAGCCTTTCTCCCCGTCCCGGCGGTCAAATTCACGGGGTTCGGTCTTATCAATCACTTTGCCAAAGAAAGAGAAGAGACTGGATCTTCCTGACAATTCCCTGATCTTTACGTGCTGCCTGCCCAGCTCACCGACAACAAGCATCGCTGCAGTCGGTTCGTCAGTAAGGTCACCGCACTCATCCATCTTTTTTTCAACACGCTGTTCGAACTCCTCTTTTGTGATGAGGTCGTCGATGAGCGCGTAATGGAAGAGCACGGACCAGCACCTCCCGTCTCACCGCTGCCAGGGCGGGTGGAGCATGGTGCCGGTTATATCCTCGAGGGTTTCACCGCGCCGCATGAGCGCCACCTGCGACCCTTTGATGAGGAGCTCCGGGCAGCGGGGGCGGCAGTTGTACTGCGAAGACATTGCATAGCCGTAGGCACCGGCATCAAGCACCGCAAGGACATCCCCGGCAGCAAATGTGGGGAGATACCGGTCCTGTGCAAGGATGTCACCGGTCTCGCAGATGGGACCGGTCACGGTGTAGTCAGTTGTTGTGGCGGCATCTGCGCTGTCTGCTACGATCACTTCGTGGTAGGCATCGTACATCGCGGGGCGGATGAGCAGGTTGAATCCTGCATCGACATTGGCAAAGATTTTGTGGGTCACTTTTGTTGAATTGACTCGTGTGAGTAGCACGGTAGAGTCAGCCACAAGAAAACGCCCCGGTTCAACCCAGAGTTCAGGAGTGATCCCGCATGCCGCCATCCCGGCTTTGAAGACCGGTACCACCTTTTTTGCATAGTCTTCCGGGGTGGGGGTGGGATCTGTGTCATGATGATAGGGAATGCCTAGTCCTCCCCCGAGATCGACAAATTCCAGTTTCACACCTAAGCTTGTAATATCCTGTGCGATCCGTACCATCACTTCAGCGGCGCGGACGAACGGTTCAATATCAAGGATCTGCGAGCCGATATGACAATGAATCCCGACCGGTTTTACGTTTGTGCAGGTAAGCGCCTCACGGTACGCTGGGGGAATCTCACTGTGCGGAATCCCGAACTTGCTTGTCGCAAGCCCGGTTGCGATCTTGGGATGAGTAGGTACTTCAAGCGCCGGGTTCACCCGGAACCCGATCTTTGCAATTTTACCGGCTTCTCCTGCGATTACATCCAGCTGGTGGAGTTCATTAAGAGAGTCCACCGAAACCTTCACTCCTTTCTCCACGGCAAGCCGAAGATCGGCAGGTGTCTTTGAGCTGCCGTTGAAGAGCAGTTTTTCCGGGGGCATTCCAGCTTCGAGCGCAAGGTGAAGTTCCCCTGCCGAGAAGACATCCGCCCCTGCGCCCAGCTGTGCGAGCGCACGCATCAGCGCAAGGTTGCCGTTTGCCTTTGCTGCATAGAGCACCTGCACTTTCGGGTACCGGCTGGAAAGTGCTTCCTTATACCTCAGGAACTGCTCGCACACACGGTCCTCGCTTGTTACATAGAGTGGTGTGCCGTACTCTTTTGCGAGCTTGATACAGTCCTGCCCCCCGATGTGCAGGATGTGGTTTTTGATGGTAAGATGGTGAGGGAGTTTCACAGGTCAAGCCTCCGCATGCGTTCGATCGCTTCTTTGATCCGTGCGACAGGGCGCGTGATGGCAAACCGCACATAGCCTTCACCGCTTGCGCCGAACCCGACACCGGGGGTGGCAACGATCCCGGCTTCATTTAAGAGTGTAGCCGCAAACGACATGCAGTCGTCGACCGGCAACCATACATAGAATGTTGCTTTGGGGGAGGGCACGTCAAAGCCGAGATCCCGCAGCCCAGCGATGAGCACATCGCGTCGCTCTTCGTAGACGGTGCACGCATCTTTTACGCAGTCCTGCGGTCCCGAAAGTGCGGTGATTGCCGCTTCCTGCACCGCGTTAAAGACCCCGGAGTCGACATTCGTCTTCACCCTCCCGAGCCCGGAGAGGATCTCCGCATTTCCCACTGCCATGCCGATACGCCAGCCGGTCATGTTGTAGGTCTTCGAGAGCGAGTGCATCTCGATACCGACCTCCATCGCCCCATCTGTTTCCAGAAATGAAGGGGCAGAATATCCGTCAAACGCGATCTCGGAGTAGGCGTTGTCTGAGACCACGATGATGTCATGCTCACGGGCATAGTCAACTACCTCGCGGTAAAACCCGGCGGGAGCGACTGCTGCCGTGGGGTTGTTCGGGTAGTTGATGTACAGGAGTTTTGCCCGACGTGCCACTTTTTTGGGGATGTCTTCGAGCACCGGCACAAATCCGTTCTCGCGGGTGAGCGGCATCTCATGGACTTTGCCTTCGGCAAAAAGGGTGCCGGTCCGGTAGACCGGGTAACCCGGGCTCGGGGCGAGGACGTAGTCACCCGAATTGACGAACGCCTCGGCAATATGGGCGATCCCGTCCTTTGAGCCCATGAGCGCGAGTACTTCTTTCCCCGCGTCAAGCGGGACATTAAAGCGCTTTTTGTACCAGCCGGCAACAGCGCTGCGGTACGCGGGCATACCGGCATACGAGGGATAGTGGTGGTTGGCGGGATTCTTTGCTGCCTTGCAGAGGGAACGAACGATATGATCGGGCGTGGGAAGGTCGGGATCTCCCACACCAAGGTCGATGATGTCAACGCCTTTTTTTTGCTGTTCGGCTTTCATCTCATCGATCCGTGCAAAAAGATACGGGGGGAGATTGCTCATGCGGTCTGCGTACATAAGTACTAGATTTTGGCAGTATGACGTATAGTAATTAACGGGAAACCGATCCACCCCTGCTTAAACCTGCGATGAATTGACATATCCTTAATACGCCACAGCAAAAATAGAGCGCTATGGGGAAAAATCCGGGGATTATTAAGGCACAGGGATTATCCAGACAATTTGGGGATGTCACTGCGGTGGACAACGTCACTCTTACCGTGACAAAAGGAGCGCTCTTCGGTCTGCTGGGCCCTAACGGGTCAGGCAAGACGACGATGATCAAAATGCTCACCGGGCAGATCCGTCCGACTGGCGGTTCTGCAACGGTGCTCGGGATCGATGTAATAAAAGATCCAATCAGGGTCCGGGAGCAGGTGGGAATTATCCCTGAGCAGGAGACACCGCCCAGCTTCCTTACTTCAACCGAGTACCTGGATTTTGTCGGGGAGGTGCGCCATATACCGGATGTAGAGAAAAAGGCTGACTGGTGGTTTGACTTTCTGGATTTTGCAGACAAGCGCGACGTGCTCTGCAAGGATCTCTCGCGGGGCACCCGGCAGAAACTGATGTTCACGCAGGCATTTCTCCATACCCCGGATCTCGCCCTTATCGATGAACCCCTGATCAATTTCGATCCCATTATGCAGCGCAAGGTCAAAGAGTTCCTTGCCGGTTATGCCAGTTCGGGCAAAACAATCTTCATCTCCACCCATATCCTTGAGATCGCTGAAGAGATCTGCACAGGATTTGCCATCCTCCACAAGGGAAAACTGCTCCATTCGGGGACCGTTGCCGAATTAAAAGAGAGAGACCAGCATCTCGATGATTTTTTCCTCTCGCTTGTGCAGAAGGACAGCCATGTTTAAGCTCTTTACAGACATGCTAAAAGAGGAGTGGCGGATCCACTCCACGATCTTCGGGAGCCTGAGTTTTGCCCTCTTTCCGGTGCTGATCTTCGGCATTGCGTTCATGGGCTCGTTTCTGTTGCCGCTGTTCCGTGCGGTGCTTCCCGGCGGGGATCTCGCCACCATCGTCCATGCCCTGTTCCTCCTGCTCGGCATCATGGTTGGTGCATTTGGTCTGATAGGTCAGGAAGCGATGAGCCGGCGGTTCGGGCAGGCGAGCCTGCTTGCGTATTCGGCGCGAAGCCTGCCCATCTCAGAGCGGGAGATCTTCTGCACGTTTGTCGTAAAAGACACGGTCTACTACTTTATTCTCTGGGTACTACCGTTTGTTTTCGGTTTTGCCATTGCCTCACCGTTTATTGGCATCCCGCTGGTACTGCCTGCACTTCTGCTTCTTACCCTCACGCTGGCATTTTTAACCGGGCTCTCCACAGTATTTTTCCTCTCGACCGTGTACGCCCGTTCAAAACCGGCACTCTGCCTGATCGTTGTTTGTATCTTCATTGCATGGGCGGCAGTGTATGCCATAACCGGTATTAATATCGCCCTCCTGTTCCCTCCGCTCATGCTGTTTTATGCCTTCTCGTGGGGATTGTTTGGCATCACGTGTGCGGCGATTCTTGTCCTGTCAGCGGTTGCGGTGGTCCTCTTTACGTCAGAATACACGGACACCACAAAGCAGTTTAAAAACGCGATTGGTCCGCTCACGCAGCGACTGTCGTTTTTCCCGTATCCCCCGCTTGCCGCAAAGGACTTAATTGACCTGCACCGGAGCGGAAGTCTCATCGGGCAGACGATCTTCTCGTTTCTCATCCCGCTCGGGCTTCTCTGGTTCCTGCTCTCGGTGCTCACTCGGTTCCTTCCCCCGGGCGGCATCCTTCTTCTCTTTGCGATCCTCACCGGTGTCATCGCCTCGACCATGTATACCTGGCTCACGGCGTTCGATAACTACAGTTCGTATACCTGCCTTCCCATCGGCGTTCCGACACTTTTGAAAAGCAAGATGTGCAGTTTTACTGTAATGCAGCTGATTCCTGCTACATTTATCATTGTGGTTAGTAGTCTCTCGGGAGAATCTGCATATCTCATCCCCGCTCTTGTACTCTGCCTTTCGGTCTCGTTCTTCTCCCTTGCGGTGACGGTCTGGCTCACCGGGCTTTCACCAAGCGTGCTCGTCTACGATGCAAAAGTCCTGTTCATCTATCTCTTCGTGCTCGGAGTTGCGTTAATTGTGCTGATCGCACTGGCGTTTGTCAACCCGTATTATGCACTTGCGTCTGTCCTGCTCTTCCTGCCGGGATGGCTGTTCGTCAAAAAGAGCTATGTGAAATGGGACACACTCGATCAGCCGACATTTTAGGAGGAAAATATGGAACAACCAGACAAGATTGTGGTAATATTCTGTACTATACCTGCTGCGGAATCAGAAGCCATGTCCCGGGCACTGGTCGGTCAACGGCTCGTTGCCTGCGTGAATGTGCTGCCGGTGCGGTCGTATTACCGGTGGAAAGGGGAATTCTGTGCTGATGAGGAACACCTGCTCATTATAAAGACCCCCCACGAGAAAGCCGGTGACGTGATCGCGGCAATAAAAGCCCTGCACAGCTACGAGATTCCGGAAATTATTGTCCTTCCGGTCATTGCCGGGCATCCACCCTACCTCGAATGGGTCATGCAGGAAACGCGGGATGATCCTTAATTGCCGTGGCATCCAGGTGAAGGATGGCACGGCAGCGGCAATTGACGACCGTATCGTGATCGAAGACCGGTTCCGGATCCTCCTCAATAACCACCCGGTCACGAATATGATCGCGAGTCGTGACCAGCTCAGGGAGCTCGGCGCAGGTTTTGTCATCACTGAAGGACTTGCGCGTTGCGTCGACAAGGTGAAACTTGATGGCGACAGAATTTTAGTGTATTCTGATATCGGTTGTGATGTGCCGAAAAGAAAAAAGGAGATCAGTTCTTCCGGGGCGACAAGCATCCTGCAGGAACCTGTTCTGGTCTCTTCAGATCTCCGTATCAGGATAGAAGATGTTTATTCCTGTACCCGCGAGATCGAGACCGAATTATGGCGCAAAACGGGTGCTGTGCATTGTTCGGTGCTCTTTTCAGATGGAAGATGTATTGTGAAAAGCAGTGATGTGGGAAGGCACAACACCGTGGATAAAGTGGTAGGGTACGCGATCCTGAACAGGATCGATCTCTCACGGTGCGTTCTCGGCTGTACCGGGCGGCAACCTGCCGGTATGGTAAAAAAATATGCGCATGCGGGGATACCTGTAGTAATCTCCCGTGCAGCCTCGACAGATAAGGGAATTGCAACCGCGGAGGCAGCGGGTATCACGCTTATCTGCTTCTCCCGCGGCGAACGGTTCACCATTTACACGCACCCGGAGCGCATACTGGGCGCAGGACAGTTCTCTGCCTGTTGAGTATGCCAATGCACAAGGTTATTGTCTGTGGCTGGTGAATGAATTTATACCAAAAAGAGGAATCGATCATTTTGTCTGGCGATACTGCAGTTAAACCGGCAACGGCACTTTTGGTACTGGGGTGTCCCCAGGTACCGGTGCAGACGAGCATTGCGCTGTACCTGATCTTCCGGTTGAAAAAAGCCGGAATTGTTCCGGTAGTTGCCGGCAACAAAGCTGCAAATACACTTCTTGTCATAGCTGATCCGGAACGGCATTACCTTGGCGAAGTGATGGATCTCGACCGGGCAGTTGCCCAGATCTCCGAGAAAACGCGGGACTTTGACCGGTGTTTTGTCTTTATCCACAACGACGCCGGTATCAGTTATGCAGCAACGATGGGGGCAATCTCAAAAGCGAAACTGTTTACCTTAATTTATGGCGAACACCAGGAGGATTTGGTAAAACAGGTTGACTTTCCCTGCACAACGATTGCAGCAAAAGCGGTGCATAACCCCCTGCCCTTAAAAAAAGCGATCGATGAGGTGGCACCATGGGCTGCGTAGAGTCGATGAATTACGAGATCCTCATGCGAGACGGGTCATTCAAGGAATGCCGGGATTACATAAAGGGACATTTTGCGGAATATCTCGAAGTCATGCCGGGCTTTAAAGTCTTTGACATTCATCTTATCGGGATTCCCCCCATCGCCATCGGTCTCGAAAATGATTTTATCGTATTCCCTTACACAAAACCCTGCCATGGTACGTTCCTTCTCCGGGTTGAGGATACTGCAGAAGCAGCACGGCTGAGATCGACGAAAAAAACCAAATGAGCCCGGGAATTCTTACGGGATTTCGGATTCTGGTTTGACCACCACGGGTTTAGCGCAAAAACCAAAAAGATGCCGGGTTTTTAAATAAATCCGTAGTGGATTATCCGGGTATTTTACACAGGGCTTTCCTGTTCATCGGGTAATCCCCTGCGTTTTGGGATAGGGAAAACTGGTTGTTTTTCAGGGAATATATATAGTATTTGGAGATAAAGTACAGATAGATAGTAGAGGGATTGTATGACGAGCAAAGGAAAAATACTCCTGATGGATGACGAACAGATCATCCTGGATGTTACGCACGAAGTGCTGACATTCCTCGGGTATGACGTTCTCTTTGCAAAGGAAGGTGCCGCAGCGCTTGAGTTGTATAAACGGGAAAAAACTGCCGGGCAGCCGTTTGACCTTGTCATCCTCGACCTCACAATTCCTGAAGGAATGAATGGACGGGACACGATGGAAAAACTCCGCGCTTATGATCCGAAGGTCAAGGCAATTGTTTCCAGCGGGTACTCACACGACCCGGTAATGCAGAATTTCGCATCGTACGGTTTTTCCGGGCGTCTCAGCAAACCCTATCGTATCAATGAGATAAAGCGTATACTTGATGAGATGGTGAAAAAGAATTAGGGGGAGTTCCGCCATCAGCTGGTTACTTCTCCGTGGAATCGTTTTAGCAATCTATTCCAATATCTCTTCTGCCGCCGGGTAGTCCTTGTGTAAACCTCCATCATGCACACGCATGACCCGGATTGACAAAACAAAAGTGCTTCCTGCCGCACTTTTAAAAGTAAATTCCTGTGCAGTGCATCCCAAGTTATATCACGTTCCCGCAAGCATCTGAAAATGCGGGGGAATCGCATTGAAAGAATTATCCGTACTTATTGGCGGCAAAGCGGGAGACGGGATCACCAATGCTGGCGCACTGATCGCCCAGATCCTCAACCATTCCGGCTATTATGTGTACATGTATACCGAGTACCCATCCCTGATCCGGGGCGGGCATAACTTTGCAATAGTCCGTGCCGCGGAAAGTCCGGTCTCTGTACACCGGAACCGGGTTGATTTTCTCCTGGCGCTGGATCAAAAAACCGTTGACCTGCACCGGGATATATGTGGGGAATGCACGGTGATCGTCAATGCCGATCTCGCAAAACCAGTCCCGAACGGGCAGGGAATCTCCCTAAATGCTATCCTAGCTGCCGAGACTGCACCTGCCATCATGGGGAACTCGGCGATGATTGGTGCATTTGCAAAAGCCGGGGGGGTTTTATGGGAAACTGTGGAGGAGATATTCCACTCGCACATGACTAAAGGAGTTGAACAAAATCTCCGGGTTGCGCGGCGGGCGTATGACAACGTCCAGACGGTGCGTACCATTGAGCCGCTTCACCGTCCCGCTCTCCCGCTCATAACCGGAAACGAGGCGATCGGTCTCGGGCTTGTAAAAGCCGGGTTGTCTGCCTATGTCTCCTACCCGATGACCCCTTCATCCGGCATCCTCCATTTCCTTGCTGAGAATGCTGACCGTTTCGGTCTTTCTGTGATCCACCCGGAGAACGAGATTGCCGTGATCCTCATGGCGCTCGGTTTCTCATATGCAGGGCGCCGGGTGGCAGTCGGGACGTCCGGAGGCGGGTTCTGCCTGATGACCGAAGGGCTCTCGCTTGCCGGGATGGCAGAACTTCCCCTTGTCATTGTAGTCTCACAACGGACCGGTCCGTCAACCGGTCTCCCAACCTATACCGGGCAGTCTGATCTCCGGTTCGTGCTCCATGCAGGGCAGGGTGAGTTTCCCCGCCTGGTCGTCGCACCTGCTGACGCAAATGAGGCGTATTACTGGTCGGCAGTCGCGATGAACCTTGCATGGAAATACCAAATCCCGGCGTTTGTCCTTTCCGATAAAACACTCTCTGAAGGGATGTACAGTTTCGATCCGGAAAAGACAGGTGTTGTGGTTGCAGAGGAACCGCAAAACTGGGATAAATGCCCCCCCTACCACCGCTACCTGGATATGCCCTCTGGAATCTCTCCGCTGGCGTTCCCCGGTGAAAAGGATGCCATCGTGAAGGTGAACAGTTATGTGCATGATGAGTCGGGAATCACGACCGAGAGTGCGGAGATGGTCACCCTGATGACAAAAAAACGCCTGCGCAAATGGGCAGGGCTTAGCGATGAGCTCAACCGTTATCCTGCGGTAAATGTCCGGGGTGCGGCTGGTGCATCGACAGTACTCCTGTGCTGGGGGTCAGTCCAGGGTGCCTGTGAGGAGGTTGCATCCACTCTGGATTTGAGGGTAGTGCAGCCGGTGGTGCTTTCTCCGTTCCCTTCCGCACAACTCATAAAAGCATGTACTGGAGCCACGCGGGTGATTGCGATCGAAGAGAATGCAACAAGCCAACTGGCAGCCCTCACCCGGGAGCACGGGACTCGTGTAGATGAAACGATCACAAAATACGACGGGCGACCGTTCACACCCGATGAACTGCTGACAAGGGTTCTTGAGGTGATGGCGAAATGACACGCTCCCTGATTACCGAATCAGAGAATACCTGGTGCCCGGGCTGCGGGAATTTTAGTATTCAGCACACGCTCAAGGCAGTGCTTGATGGCATGGAGAAGGCAGGGAAGTCGCTCGATGATGTGGTGCTGGTCTCGGGTATTGGCTGCCATGCAAAAATTGCCGACTACCTGAATATTAACAGTTTCTATGCGCTGCACGGGCGGACAATTCCGGTGGCGACCGGTATCAAGATCGCAAACCCGCGACTTACGGTGATCTGCTGTGCGGGTGATGGCGATGCCTATGCCGAAGGGCTCGACCACCTGATCTTTGCGGCAAAGCGCAACATCGATATCACTCTCATCATCCACAACAACCGGGTATACGGGCTCACTACCGGGCAGTATACGCCCACCTCGCCGCTGGGCTTTGCCGGAAAATCCACACCAAAAGGGACGATCGAGTACCCGTTCAACCCGGTTGAACTGATGCTTGCCTCTGGGGCGACGTATGTTGCCCGCGGGTATACGAAAAAGTTATCACTCCTGCAACAGGTGATCCGTGAGGGTATCGCGCACAAGGGTTTTGCCTATATTGACGTGCTCCAGATCTGTGCGACGTTCTTTAACATGACCGACCAGTACAACGCCAAAGTGTATGAACTGGCAGGGCATGATCCCTCCAGTTTTGAAGCGGCATGTGAAAAAGCCCGTGAGTGGGACTACAACCGCGACGCACCGATCGCGCTCGGCACGTTGTACAGGCGCCAGCTTCCGACATTTGACGAACGGTTCCCGGTTCATGCAATGACACAGGAAGACCGCGAACGCGGCATTAGTGAAGTGCTCGGGACGCGCAGGTAAGACAGCACTACCGGTTTTTACCGGGTCGTCATCGTCTCCCGGTAGACCGTTGGTGCAGGATATCCCGGCATGATTTTTACACAGGAACGTGCCAGGGGCACATGAGCGCTAACATATGAATTGAAACGTTTTGTCGTAGGATTTCTGCACTTCACCAGAAAAAAAACAGATGAACCATACAGGTTCAGGCAAGTCATGATGAAAGTCGGCTTGCCGACTTTCATACTAAAAATAGAGATCATACGGGATGCCGGATGCACAATCTGCCTCCCGCATTTCCCGCGTTCCATGAAGTGTCCTGGGATCAGGTCAGGAAAATGGGTCTTCGAGAGCCAGTTTGAGCAGTTTATCCGGACTTAGGAATATGACATCCTCACAGCTGAAGGCTTCCGGGTCAAATTCTTCGCCATACCATTCAGCCATTTCTTCATGCTCCTCATGCTCGGGATCTTTCATGACAGCGACGAACTCTTTAAATCCAGACACTCCTCCTACGTCTTCGGGTGGCGAGTTCCGCTTTCCTCCGATGCAGCACGGGTAATTCTTTGGGGGATCCCGGGGCAGGATCTTTTCGAGAACGACAGAATGTTCCCAGTTATCCCCGAAATCATACGTATATACCGCCTGTTTGTTGTTCATTGAGAAGTAGGGGGAGATCTTCGTCTTCCAGCCTTCCAGTACTTCACGACCAAATTCATCATCCGGAAAACCGATTGCATCCACTGTCCGGGTCTTTGGGTTCGGGACGGAAAATTCATGGAGGTGATACCCCTCCCAGTCCATCACAGCCTGGATAGCTACATGGAGATCCCAGAACGTATAGGTTTCCGGAACCTGGATCCTCCGCCAGATCTGGGGAGAGATCCCAAGTAAAGCAATCTTAAACTGGTATACCTGGTTATACGCTTTTTTCATTACTTTGACACCCTTTTTACTTCGTTTATCAGACTATTTCTCGGGATACTGTTAAACCATTCCATTTGCTTCAGGTTACGTGCGATTCCGGCACCGGAAGTTACCGGTTCTCGTGAATAGAGGACGGTTTATCCGGAATTTTTTGGTTTTTTGACCATGGTTCACATCCGATGGATATGGGTATCCGGAACCATGTGCTTGGAGTAAGATCGATTTTTGGTACGTTGCCTGAAGGCGAGAGTGGTATGAATTTTTTATTTGATTACTTCCGTCCTTTCGATTAAAATCTTATGATTGATTTTTGTTATGGCATCATGCAAATCCCGCGAAGTAACGACAATCGTATTGAGAATTTCATCCGGGAATTTGTCGTTATAGTAATTATTTACGACATCCTCTGATATGGATCGTTTATATGCAAATATAGCGGCTTCTTTACATAATTCTACCAGATCAGCCCCGCTGAAACCGTCTGTTTGTTTTGCAATATCTTCAAAGTTAATATCCTCCGAAAGCGGCATATTGCGCGACTGAATTTTTAAAATTTCATTTCTGGCAGACTCATCTGGCAGACAAATCTCTATCTCCCGGTCAAATCTCCCCAATCTCCGTAAAGTTGGGTCGATCAAATCAATTATCCTTGCTGCACCAATGACAAAGACCTGCCCTTTCTCTTCGAGACTGTCCATCACGGATGCCAGCTGGGCGATGACCCGGCGTTTGACCTCGCCACTCGCATCCTCGCTCCGTGATGCAATGGCGTCGAGTTCATCGATGAAGATGATCGAAGGAGCGTTCTCATGAGCCTTCTCGAAGACATCGCGGATCCTCTGCTCGCTCTCACCGGTATTTTTCGACATGATCCCGGGCCCGGTAATTGAGATGAAGTACACCCCGCTCTCGCTTGCCACCGTCTTTGCGATCAGCGTTTTACCGGTGCCCGGCGAGCCATACAACAGAACTCCCCGTGGGGGTGTGATCCCCAGTTTTAAAAAGAGCTCGGGATGGCGCACCGGCAGATCGATTAAATCCCGGATTTCCTGTATCTGGTCTTTAAGACCGCCAATATTTCCGTATAATTGTCGCTTGTCACGAGCGAATTCGTCTTCGGGTTTTTCCAGGAACTCAAGTAATGTATTCCTGGTTATGATAACTGCTTCTTCAGGTTCAATCTCCACGATCCTGAACGTGACGATCTGCGGCTCGATAAACGGCGGTCCCAGCTGGATTGGTACAAAATCATCTTTTACGATGGGAAAATCGATCAGCCCGTTCATTATATACGGATTATTTTCCATCGATATTTTTTTTGGAAGGTCTTCTGGAGGGGCAATAACTACCCTTTTTGCTTCCACTACCTCGAAGATTTTTACGACATTTACCCTCTCGCCAAGGCTGACCCCTGCATTGAGCCGTGTGAAATTATCAAGGCATACTTTTTGTTGATCCCAATCCTCGACCATCGCTCCCAGAACCTTTGCCACAGTCCGGCGTTTTCCCTCAATTGCAACTGTATCTCCGGGGGAAATCTGCAACAGGAGAAGCGTCTTTGGATCGATCCGTGCCTTTCCGCCACCCAGGTCCCCGGGATATGCGGAATCAACCCGAAGCTGAACAGATGATACAGGCTCATCACCTGACGCAACTTCTGATGTTTTTTCATCAAAATTACTTTCGTATAATGGAGATTTGTTACAAGCGGATTCATCTGCGGGTTTTTCCGGGAACTCAAGTAACGTATTCCCGGTGATGATGACGGCTTCTTCAGGTTCAATCTCCACGATCCTGAACGTGACGATCTGCGACTCGATAAACGGCGGTCCCAGCTGGATTGGTACAGAATCATCTTTTGCGACCGGGAAATCGATCAGCCCGTTCATTATATACGGGTTATTTTCCATCGGTATTTTTTTTAGAAGGTCTTCAGGAGGGGCAATAATTACCCGTTTTGCTTCCACTACATCGAAGATTTTTATGACCTTTACCATCTCGCCAAGGCCGACTCCTGCATTGAGCCGGGTGATAGTATCAAGGCGTACTTTTTGTTGATCCCAATCCTCGACCAGCGCCCCCAGGACCTTTGCCACAGTCCGGCGTTTCCCCTCAATTACAACTATATCCCCGGGGAATATCTTCAACAGGTCAAGCGTCTTTGGATCGAACCGCGCCTTTCCGCCACCCGGGTCACCGGGGTAGGCGGAATCAACCCGAAGCTGAACAGATGATACAGGCTCATTACCAGCGGCAAGAGTATCTGTGGTAAGATTATCAGCGGCTATATTGTCAGCAGCTAGATTACCAGATGAAATTTCTGAAGTTGTTTCAGTAAAATTATCTTCAACTTTATGTTTTTTACCAAACCAGGACATTAAAAACAATCCTCTTTTTACTATGATCATTAAAGTGTTCAATAATAAAGATATCAGCACATGCTATCTTGCATGGTTGAATCACATGCGGGAAAAGACCGTTTCAATTCTTGTTTTTGTGGATGGGGCGATTGATGATGATGCCCGGGTATCTATTATCCCACGGTTGGCAGATTTCTAGATTAAAAGGGAATCAGAGCCCAATCCGGGCGTATTTCACTCTGTCTCTGCAAAGATGCTTAAAATTGGAGAATCCCCGGACATCTTCACCCCGGGATTCCCCCGGGTAAAGGCAAACGAGATCTCTGCCCATGCCTTTTCGATCAGTCCGCGATAAAACCGGAGATCGAACGAATCTGCACACCACGCAGGCGCAACCTGATATCTCCGGGCATCGGTCACAACATACTGGATCTTCATTCCCGGTGCGATCTCAACACCGTGTTTCTGGTACTCATGGACAGCCACCCCCTCGATACACCTGTGTGCATAGGTGAGCCGGCTTATCCGGCGACTGATCACCATCATCTTCGGATCTGCAGCAGGAAAGTTCTTTATCGTCTCATAAAAAATTGTTTTTACCTCTTCTTTCACCATATCGAGCCCGGCGATATTCTTTGCTCTTGCCATAACCTCAAGCATCCGGCTCTGCATCGAGCGGACGAGCTCCGGTGTATCGTGTCTGCGTGCCGCAATCCCCCGAACCTTCACGCTTCCATCAGTAAGCCTGCCGAAGTAACGATTGTACGCTCCGAACCCGTCATTGAGTGGCTCAAACACAATCCAGTCGAAATGCTCAACTTCCAAGTGCAGACCGGTCGCGTCTTCGACCCGTGCCTTCATGGATTCGACAGGTGGACCCGTAACCCATAAACAATCCACAATTCCGTGTATGACGGTGAACCCCATCTCTTCTGCGATATCCTTTGTTTGTAACAGAATTTCCCGGGACCGTCCCGTTATCTCTTCATGCACTTCAATCCTGCCGAACTTCGCATTCTTGTATCCCGTGTACCCGAAGCAGGTGACAAGCATCCATTTAAGGATCGTATCTATGCCCGCGAACCGGGGATCGGTCTTTTTTTTCCGTTTGGTATTGATGCGCAGTTCGAGAAGGGGACTGAGTGCGGCGGGAAGAAACCCCTCACGTTCCGGGTGCTCAATGGTTTCGGGGGACAGGTTGGATTGCACGATGATTGCGGGATACATGGAGGTGAAATCGATCTCATCGACATTCTCGTATACCCCAGGTACAGGCTGGAACATCATCCCGCCCCGGTCCGCTGCCTGAAGCGTGGATACGTGACGGATCATCTCGGGGTCGCTCTTCCGGAACGGAACTGCGATTCCCCTTTTTACTGCCTCGTAGACTTCATAGCTGCTGATAAGGGTGCCGGGAGTGAAACGGGATGAAAGGTTTGGCGGGAGCCCCGAGAGTCGTGCAGCCATGAGCACGCCAGGAAGCCCGCCTTCTTTGTACACGAATGACTGTTCGGTATCGATCAGGATACGCCCATCCGGGATGAGGGCGGATTCTTTGTGCTTCATCCTCCCATAACTCCAGTACGAGCGGGAGTCCATCCTTCGGTACTTCCCGTTCCGTGAGAAGGGCATGTCGAGACCGTGCTTCTGTGCCTGCTTCTGAATTTTGGGCATCCACGTATCGGCATCGGGCATGAGGATCACGTCTGGATCAATGGACCTGATGAGCCGGAAGAGATCTGCGAGCACATCCCGATTCTGCCCGGTCAGCCGTTCCGTGCGCTCGTGGATGACCTCGACATCGGTGCAGAGGGCGGAGAGTGCGGGGTTGTCGTTGATTTTAATCTCTGCAATATTCAGAGCGTGCGAGAACTCCGGAGAAAATCGTGAATCGTTCTCGCCACTGCAGGGAAAGCACCCGTGTTCAGCCATGAATCGCTGGTCCCGGCGCACATCAACATTGAAGAGCATAACGTCAAATTTCGCCTGCTGCTCTATCGCTTCGGCAACATCCCTGCCTGCATATACCGAGTAACCCGGAAGGTCCCCGAAGATAGTAATGATGGTGCACTCCTCTGCAGCGTATCGTTCCTCAAGGGCTTCGATCATCTCGTGGTGCGCATGCGGGTCAGGGACGTGGATGAGAAAGGGGGGGTTATACTCGTGATGGATTTTTGTTACTGTCCCATCCTTTCCCCAGAGATCGACGCCGCCGTTCCGGTACGCAGAGTCAATGATCCACATCGTTTCCCTCCTGTGATTCGATCTGGTCCTCGCGTTTGAGCATCTCGACGAGCACTGAAAAGACCGCTGCTTCGAGCGGATCGTCACATGCAATAAACGCCTCGCTCGAATGCTGTTTTGCAAGTTCTGCCAGTTTCTCACCGTACTTACGGTCTTCCTTTTTAAGTGCCCGTGCTGACCGTGCCCAGCGGTCAGCAATGCTCTTCACACCTTGACGGACGCTCTCAAAACTCCTTCCCATCACGATACCTCCAGCGTCCGCTGCATATGAGGGAGCGTCCCGCCGCGACGGTTCGGATGCGAGCCGCGGTGCAATGCAGTGCCCGGTGTATCTTCTGCTGGTGCGATCTCGATGATGTGGTCAGCCTGGCGCATCAACGCGGAGAATGAGCGGTCGATGGATGGGGCATAGAGGATCACGAGTGATTCGCGACCGATCTCCTTTAGCAATCCCGCAACCTGTGGGAGCACCTTCTCGGCGCCATCAAAGAGCGTGGGGTCGTGTTCCACGAGAACGACCGTGTGGCTCGCCTCTTTTAATATAGTGAAGAGCTGGTGCGCAGTGAATGATCTGCGGACTTCGAAGTTCTTTGATGTCCGGTCGATCGCGGTAAGGAGGCGCGAGTAGTTGCCGCTCACGTACAGGAACAGGAACCTCTGGAGATCCGCATTGCTGTTGAGTGCAAAGACCATCACCTTCTCGGGCGCGATCACCGCATTGAATGTTCCCGGATAAAGATTCATACCCTTGCGGAGTTCGATCAACATAGCACCGGATAACTCCTATCCTGTGGGGGATAAGGACGCGGCGTGCGCGGTGTGAAAGTGTTTTTCCGACGGTGTGCAACCCCATTTTTTTAAGATGGACCCTGGATTCATTGACCGGAAAAATCTACATGGTCCGGTTTTTCACCGACCCCGGGGGACAGTTTTGTTTCATATGAAAATGGCTTCGCCATTTTCATGCCCGTATGTTTGAACTGTCGTCGGCTCATAGGTGGTTAGCATGAAAACAGGCATGATGCTCGTCAGCCACAAGCATACAAAGATGAAAATTCCAGACGGATTTTCATAGGAAGTTGGCAAGCTGACTTTCATTATGGCTTGCCTGAGCCGGCATGGGTCATCAGGGTTTTTTTAGAGTTTGCAGATTTGATGAGGTCAAAACTGGAGAAGGGAACATGATATAAAGGTTGGCATTAGTATTATGATTCAGGAAAAATCATAGAATAGAGGATGGCAGATAAAAAGTACGAATCATTGAAGATTGAGAATATTGTCGCATCCGGTGTCATCGCCGATTCCATTGATCTTGTTGAGTTGTCAAACAAGGTCAAGAACTGCGAACTCAATACGAAACGGTTCCCCGGCGCAGTATACCGTATCGAGGACCCCCGGATTGCGACCCTGATCTTTTCGACCGGAAAGATTGTGCTCACCGGTATCCGTAACAAAAAGGCACTTACGGACGGTCTTGCAATCGTCATGAAGTCGTTAAAAGAGGCAGGGATCAAAACCCACAAAGTGCCTAAAGTTGCGATAACTAATATGGTCTGTTCGTACGATATCGGCAAACAGATCAATCTCAACAAGGTAGTTGTTACGCTCAATGT
>Ga0247841_10005029_pt1 | contig 21915 bp, 28 predicted proteins | sample LaCruzMarch2015__2_FD_192410 | JGI IMG/M metagenome (GOLD analysis project Ga0247841, IMG submission 192410) | Freshwater microbial communities from meromictic Lake La Cruz, Castile-La Mancha, Spain - LaCruzMarch2015_18m | ecosystem: Environmental > Aquatic > Freshwater > Lake | place: Spain... | reverse complement strand
TCTGCGAGGGCATGATGAATGTCCTACCGATGTAGCGGTTCTTGATTAATCCTTCTGCAACCGGGATGCCGGACTCTTGCGAGTAGCCTTCAACGGCTGAGCGCGCGGTGTCAGGCACTGCGACAACTACGTCTGCTTTCACTGGCGCTGCGCGCGCAAGCGCACGCCCTAAGTTGGAGCGCACTGCATAGACCCATTTCCCGTCGATTTTCGAGTCAGGGCGCGCGAAATACACGTACTCGAACATGCAGTGGCGGGGCTTGCTGCCTGCCACTATCTTGCGCTTCACGCCTTCCTTGGAGACCACCACGACCTCGCCGGGCGCAACATCTCCTTTCAGCGGGCATTTTATGATGTCAAGCGCAACTGATTCCGAGGCGAAAACTATCTTGTCCTCGTCCTGGCCCCAGCAGAGCGGGCGGATGGAGTGCGGGTCGCGGAATGCTATCAATTCCCCTGAGTCTGTGATGCAGACAACAGAGTATGAGCCGTCCAGCGTGCCCATGAGCGCGCGTGCAGCCTCGAAAAAGTCAGGCTTCTTGTTGTACTCTTCTATGTATGCCGCCAAGATGAGCTCGGCGTCGCAAGTGGAGCAGAATTTTGTCCCGCCAGTTTCCATCATCTTGCGCGCCTTGCCGTAGTTTGAGATGTTGCCGTTGTGCGCAAGCGCGAATTTTTTGTTGTTCACTTCAGCCATGAAAGGCTGCGCATCCTCTGCGCCCCCTGCGCCGATGGTGGGGTAGCGGGTGTGCCCGATGCCGACATGGCCAGGCATTGATTCTATTGCGCCCGCATTCATCACTTCTGGCACAAAGCCAAGGCCACGCACTGTGTGTATTTTCTTACCGTCAGATGTGGATGCGCCTGCAGAGTCCTGCCCGCGGTGCTGGAGGTTCATTAGCCCAAAATAGATGTCGCTTGCCACATTCTTGCCTGAAAAAGAGTAGATGCCGAATGCGCCGCAGTATTCGCGCTTATCAAGATCCGAGCGGATGGGCTGAGAGGAGGATACCATATCAATAATTTGAAGGAAAAGCTTTTAGACGTTCTTTCCCCAGAGGAGCATATGGACCATCTTCTTTGCAATCCCCTGCCGAAAAGGAAAAGCCATAAGGGGCAGAACGGCGTGGTGCTCATAATTGGCGGAAGCAAGACCTATCATGGCGCGCCTGTTTTGGCTGCGCGCGCTGCCGTGCGCTTCTGCGACCTTGTCTATTTTGCTTCCACGAAAGAGAATAATGCGCTTGTGATGAAAATGAAGCTTGGCACGCCAAACGTGATTTGCGTGCCGAAAAGCAAGTTTGCTTTTGCGCTTTCCCACGCCGACTGCGTGCTTGTGGGAAATGGAATGGATGCTAATGCTGCCACGCGCGCAATGGTGGGGCGCGTGCTGAAAACCGGCAAGCGATGCGTGATTGATGCTGCTGCTCTTCGCGTGCTGCCTGTGAAGATGCTGCACAAGGAAGTCATTCTGACACCGCACTCACGGGAGTTTGAGGCTGCTTTTGGCGTGAAGGCAACTGATGAGAACGCCGTGAAGATGGCGAAAAAGCATGGCTGCACCATTTTGCTCAAGGGTGAGCGCGACGTTGTTGCCTCGTGCTGCAGGCTTGCAAAGGTGAAAGGGGGCAATGCAGGCATGACAAAGGGAGGCACTGGAGACGTGCTTGCAGGTTTGTGCGCTGCGTTGTTCTCGCGCTGCGAGGACCCGCTGCGCGTTGCTTATACTGCTTCAAGATTGAACAAGCGCGCAGGGGAGCTTCTCTACCGGCATTACCATTACAATTTCTCGTCCGAAGACCTTGCAGATGAATTGGCGTATGCCGCAGTGCACATGCCCTAGGCGCGCGTTTTTATACCCCATGCAAGCCTAATCCACTTATGGACAAAAACGTGTCTTTCAAGAGGAAAATAAGCTCGCGCGCCATCCGTGGCGCTGCTTTGCAGCCAATCAAGGGTTTCAAGCTCAGCCCAAACGCCACTGCAGAGGAGCTTCTTGCCGCCTATTCATCCATCGGCTTCCAGGCAAGCCACCTGGGAAAGGCTGCGCAGGTGGTGAAGAGGATGCAGGATGACAAGTCCACCATTTTCCTTGCTTTCACGTCGAACATGATATCCTGCGGCTTGCGCGAAATAATTGCCCAGCTTTGCGAGAAAAAGCTGGTTCACGCCATAATCACCTCCACCGGCTCGATTGAGGAGGATGTGATGAAGTGCTCTGAGCCTTTTACGCTTGGGAGCTTCGGGGCGGATGACACGCAGGTGAAGGCAAACGGCTTGAACAGGATTGGCAATATTTTTGTCAAAGACGAGCAGTATGCTTCCTTTGAGAAAATGCACCTTGCTTTCATGGATGAGATGCATAAGAAGCACGCAGGAAAGATGTGCATGAGCGAGTATGTGGCAGAGTTGGGCGCGCGTCTTTCGGACAAGAGTTCTTTCCTTTACTGGTGCTCCAAAAACAAGATACCTGTTTTCCTGCCCGGGCCACTGGATGGGGCAATGGGCGACCATTTCTATTTCTTCAATAAAACGCACTCGCGGCAGCCATTTGTCATCGACGCTGCCGAGGAGGTGCGCCGCTTTTACGACATCATGCTCATGGCAGACAAGACAGCTGGCATAATACTTGGCGGGGGAATTGCCAAGCACCACCTCATCGGCGCAGCCATCCTTCGGAATGGGCTGGATTATGCAGTTTACCTCTCCACAGGCACTGAGGGCGACGGCTCGCTGTCAGGCGCGCGCCCGCGCGAGGCTGTGAGCTGGAACAAGCTCAAGCGCGAAGAGGATTCGGCGTTCGTGGAGGGCGATGCGTCGCTTACTTTCCCGCTTTTGGCGTGCGCCATGGTTTCGAGGGAGAAATAGCCCCTGTCCGTCGTCACCAAGTAAAGCTTTTTAAATTTGAATAGGCTACTTATGCCAGACAGCTAACAAAGGTGAGCTCATGGTGAAAATAGTTATCGCAAAGCAACTTGCAGGCAAGAAGATAATCACGAATGACGGCGAGGACCTGGGACGGCTCATTGACCTCGAGGTATCTGAAAGCTCGGGCAAGATCGAGAACCTCCTGTTGGAGCCCAACCTCGACAACCCGACGGCAAGGCGCCTCAACAAGGAGGACGGCCTGCTCGTGGTGCCCTACTCATCCGTGCTTGCGGCGTCCGACCACATCATCGTGGACAAGAAGACGATTGGCTAGTTCTTTTTCATTTTTCCTGCTTCTTTATTTTGACGCCCCTCAGCGCGCGCTTGTTTTTAGTTTCATTTTTAATTCTGCTCCCCATAATGCATTCGGGAGGGATAATATGGCTCTTGAAATAGTCCTGCTTGCAATCGGCGCGGTGATCGTGCTTCTCGTGCTCTTCTTCGTGTTTGCCTACAACTCGCTTGTGACAATGCGCCTAAGGATTGACAATGCATGGTCGCAGATTGACGTGCAGCTCAAGAAGAGGTACGACCTCATCCCCAACCTCGTGGAGACTGTGAAGGGATATACCAAGCACGAAAAGACGGTGTTTGAAAGCGTGACAAAGGCGCGCGCAGCCGCGCTTGGCGCGCAGTCTGTTTCTGAAAAGGCAAAGGCGGAAGGGCAGCTTTCCCAGGCGCTCAAGAGCATCTTCGCGGTTGCTGAAGCCTACCCCAAGCTCGAGGCATCGGCAAACTTCAAGATGCTCCAGGAGGAGCTTTCCGGCATCGAGGGAAAAATTGCCTACGCGCGCCAGTTCTACAACGACTCTGTGATGACTTACAACACTTCCATCCAGACCGTGCCCACTAACATCGTGGCTGGGATGTTCGGCTTTGTCGCGCGCGACTTCTTCAAGGCTGACGAGGGCGAGCGCAAGAACGTGAAAGTGAAGTTCTAGGCATTGTTTTTGCTTTTCTTATTTTTCCAGCGCTAGCCAGAGCGCTTTCTTCTCTTGCCTGGCTTTCGCTATCTTTTTTTTGTTTCAAGCCAGCGCACTTTACCTAATATAGGACAGGTCGTGCTTGTGGGGCTCGGACATGGGAGACATTCCCTTTGCCGCGAGGGCTTCCTTCTCCATCTTCTTCGCGAATGCCTCGCTTTCCTTTGCGCGCTGGTCAAGCTTCTTCAGGTCAAGCTTGATGTCAAGAATCTTGCAAAGCACTTCAAGCTGCACCTGCGCGCTTTTGGGGTCCACGAAGCTGCCATGCGTCTCTCCCATGAGGCAAAGCCCCTGCAGCCCGCGTATCTTGCCCATGCCGAGCAATAGGCCTGCCGCGCCGATTATCGAGCCTTTGCACTCGCCGAAAAGCACGCCGTACTTTTTGTATGTGTCCACCATTTTCTTGTGGCTCACTATTCCGAACACGCGCGGCTTGTCATGCACTTTTCCCGTGCCATAGCCGCCGAGCGTGATTATGAGCTTGACGCCTTTCTTCTGGCAGTAGTCCAGCATCTTGCCGGTTGCCTCGTACTGCGCCTCGGATGTCACTGCCTGCACATCGCCCACCAATATGAGAAGGTCGTTCTTCTTTCCCTTCACAACGTAGAAACGGTTCTTTATCATGCGCATTACGCCGTTTTTCTGCATGATTACCTGGTGCGGGAAGTGCGGGGAATAAAGCTCTGCCACTTTTTCGGCCTTGAGCTCTGCTATCATGTGCGCTGCCGCGATTTTCCCCACCAGGCCGATGCCAGGCAGGCCCTCGATTAGAATGGGGTTGTGAAGCTTGACCTTTCCCTTTTCCACAATCGTTGTTTCAATCATGTCAACCAGTTCCCATTTTGGAAATTCATTCGGCGGTATGCTGCGTACTTGTCCTCTATTGAGAATTTAGGAGGGTGAGGGCTGTGCGTTGGCTTGCCGCAATGCGATGCATCGAGCGTGTAAGCCTTGCAGACTTCGCACTTTTTCATCCGCTTCATTTTTCGCCCTCCTTTTCGCCGTTCTAATTCTGAGTTAGGGGTTTAAATAGGTGGCGGATTTCGTACAGCGGCAACTTTTGTGGAAAAGCGCCTGCTTGCGTCCTGCAGTTTTTTCGCATTAATCGCGGAGGATTTTTATTGGCGGCTGCGGATGCGTCGCATCCCACCTGCGCAAGTCAGTGCAGATCCTTTCTAGTACCATTGGATGGATGTTAGAGATGCCCTTGACAAGTAGAGGCTCCATGATTTTCGATCGCACAAATGACACCTGCAAAGCGTACATGAGGGTTGCCCCGTATTCTGCTTTCCTCCGAGCCTCATCCGCTTTATGCCGCGCCTCTTTTCGGGCGAGGAAGGGCTGCATGAGCTTATCCGTGATTTTTGCGGAGAATATTCTGGCTTTTTGCTGGGTTGCCTGAAAAGAAACAGGTTTTGCATTCGTAAGAAACTTCATCCCATCACCTGCCAGTTTTGTGTGGGACAAAATATATAAGATGGATGTTGCCGCCTGTGATGGAATGGAAAAGTCGCGCTTAAGCCTCTATCTTCGCGAATTCAACTGATGCGGGGAATGGCTTTGCTGCTGCAGTGAGCGACTCCACGAGGTCTTCCAATACTTTGTCCGCGGTCTTGAAGTCGTCCGCGACCACGCGTATCTGGTAGCGGGGCGCGCCCAGGTAGAGGAATTCCACGTCGGAGCCTGCGGGCTTTTTCACAGATGAGAATATCTTGCGGATGGCATCCACGCCTTCGGATGAGAAGACTGTGAGAGACAATATCCCATTCACTTCCGCGCGCGCCTTCTTCATGGACTTTGATGCGACCTCAAGCAGCGCCTTGCCAAGTCCTTTTTCAATCTTCAGGCCTGCAATTGCGGACTCGCCCTGGTCTGAAAGCGTCTCGATGGCATCTATGAGCGTGCCGTATTTTTCCATAAGCGCGCTTCGCGCTGCGATTTCCTCTGCCTTGGTGGATTTTGCAATCTTGAGCGCGACTTCGAAGAGCTTGTCCGCGCGCTTCTCGCGGCGGTTGCCCTCGACTTTTGCCTTTTTCTCGCTTTCAGTCACGCGCTTTAATGACAAGTCGATCTGGCTTTTCTCCAAGTCAACATGGTAGACTTTTGCAACAAGCTTCTGCCCTTCGCGCAGGAATTCGTGGATGTTCTTTATCCAGCGGGGCGCGACTTCGGAGATGTGGACGAACGATTCCTTGGCGCCGTACTCGTCAAGCGAGCAAAACGCGCCGTAGGGCATGATTTTCTTTACTGTGACCAGCACCAATTCGTCCTGCTCGGGCATGTCAGCCATTATCCATCAACCTTTTCAAACTCAGAGAACCTTGATTACCTTGCAGCCCTCGGCAACAACCACGCGCGAGCCGGATGGCATTGCGATCGCCTCGCTGCACACCAGGCACGACACTTTCGAGGACGCGTTGCCGAAAACATTCTGCTCGTTCCCGCACTTGCATTTTACCCTTAGAAATTTGCTCATCAAAACACCTTAGTTGAATTCGAGTTTCTTCTTCGTGCGCGTCCCTATCACGCGCTCCTGCTTCTTCTTGCATGCCGAGCATTCAAGTATGATTTTCTGGCGCTTGCCCTGCTTCTTCACAGTCTTTTCTCCTGCGCGCTTTCCGCCGTGGCCCATCAGGCTCCGCTCGTGCTTGCGGTTGCCGATTGCCATGGGGCGTGCCTTGCCCTTGCTCGCAAGCTTTGCCTTGTGGGGGGTGTGCTTGAGGCACTTGGGGCAATATGCATTCACTTCTTTCGGATATTTCATAGTAACACCTGTCGTTCGTGGCGAAAAAGCCACTTATATCGTTTCTGCGAATTTCTGGCGCAACAATAACTCGGCTTCCTGCGATGGCAGGTCGGATTCCTGCCCCGCTTTGAAAGGGCCGAATCTTTCCCTGTTCATGCCGATGTATTCCTGCACTTCTTTCGTGAACCTCACTCTTTTCACGCCTGCTGATTGCTTTTCAGGCGCGATTACTGCTTCCGGCTCGGATGCCGCTTTCTTCTTCGATTCGAAGCGCGAGAGCAGCGAATTTAACTTCTCGTTCTCCTCGGACACGATGCCGCGGAACCGGTCGTACATGTCGTACTCCTCCCGCGTCATCTCATCCACCTTGGCTTCCTGCCCGCCGCTTCTGATCGCCTTGAACAGCAGCTTTTGCTGCCGTATGAGCACGATCTCGCGTATGGTGGCTGCCGAGTTCTCGAACTCGCGCATCTGCAGCACCGAGCGATTGGATTCCATCTCCGAGAATTTCGAAGACAGGAAGGATTGCACCGAGGGGTAGAAATCCCCAGGGAGCTTTCCAAGCCCTGGCTGCGCCTTTTCCTCCCGCGCAAAATCGCGCAGGTTCTTGTAGGTCAGATCGGCCATGCTCGCATCCCGTTGCAGTTGCGGTCCTCTATGTAAAATAGAGGGCTGCGCTACTACTTCCGGTTCAAAAGGTATAAAAACCAGACGCTGTTGTTGGCTCATGGCGAATGCCTGCCCTAAACAGCAAAAAAGCGCCCTAGTTGCCATGCTGAAATGGGAAATGCGCGTTGACGCGCATTTTATCATATAGTGAACGGGAAGACCCCCGCCTTTAGTCGTGAGATGATGGCAATCACTGGAAACCCACCTCAGAAAGGCATATAAATCAAACCATATAGATTTCCCTGCCGCATACATGCAGGCTCCAAAAGCTCGCAACACGAACCATCTGCAAGTTTCCAGTTTGCATAAAGCCGCCTGGAATGATTGCAGAGGCGGAATACCGAAGGACATTCGGGAATTCAAGCCTGGCTGAGACACCGCATGTTGTCTTTGAAGCAGGAAGCCGCCGCCTTATCGAGGGTGGCGGTGTGCCACAAACAAATATGCTTATAATTTCAGAATAATCCTATTCGAAAGGTGATTTCTTGAGCAAGATATTCTCATCAGCAAAAGAACTGAAGGAAGGCAAATACGTCATAATCGAGGACATTCCGTGCAGGATTGTCAACATCGACTCGTCCAAGCCGGGAAAGCACGGCGCAGCGAAGATGCGCGTGACAGGCATCGGCGTGTTCGACAGCCAGAAGAAGATGCTTCTCGTCCCGTCCGACGCGGACGTGGAAGTCCCGATCATCGAGAGGCAGACCGCGCAGGTGGTGGCAGTGAACGGCAACACCGCGCAGCTCATGGACACCACGACATACGAGGTGTTCGAGCTTTCCATCCCGCCCGAGCTCCAATCGGACGCCGCGGCTGGGAAGGAGGCTGACCTCATGTGCGCCATGGACAGGAAGGTAATTACGAGAATACACTAAAGGGTTGATTGCATGCAGGTAAACGTAAAGGACAAAAAAGAGAACAAGTCGCTTTCAAGGCAGGAAATCACCTGCGAAATAGCGTTTGAGAAGGCAAAGCCTTCGAGAAAGGACCTCCGCGAGGCCATTTGCACCGCAACTGGCATTTCGCCTGAGCTTTTGGTCATCGTCTCCTCGAAAGGAGGCTTTGGCGAGAGGCACGGCATCGTGCTTGTGCACGCGTACGCAAACAAGGAAGCGCTTTCCGTCGAGAAGAAATACCTTCTTGTGCGCGACGGCATGATGGAGAAGAAAAAGAAGGCGGCAAAGACCGTGGCAAAGAAGAAGTAAAGTAGGGTGACACTTATGGCTGACGCAAAACCAAAATCTGCAAAGAAAATCAAGCCCTACAAGGCGACCAAGCCCTGCCCGAAGTGCGGGTCAGGAGTAAGGCTTGCAGAGCACAAGGACAGGCGCGCATGCGGCAAGTGCGGCTACTTTGAAAGGAAGTAAGCGCGGAACAAGGAGATGAGGGCACAGTGAAGCGGCTCGTTGCAATTTCCATCTTTTTCCTGCTCATACTCTCAGTTTTCATCTTTCCGCTCGACCAATTCGGCTCAAGCGTGTTTTACATCTCCCTTGCTTTTGCGGTTTGCGCGCTTTTCCTGTCTTCGTGGAACAGCGGCATCAAGCACGGGCTCGCATATCTTTGGCTTGCGCCAAAGAGGAAAGATGCGCCTGCTCTCATTCTGCAATCATTCCTGCTTTTTGTTGCCTGCGCAGCAGTGACTGTCTTCATTACCGGCGTTTTCATGATTGCAGGCGCGCTTGACACCAAGAATGTCTATGACAAGGTAGTCCTTCTTCCCCTGCCTGCGCTCATACTTGCATTCACTCTTGCCCCGCTTGGCGAGGAGATGTTTTTCAGGGGATTTTTGTTCAGGAAAATAAGTGAAGTGTTTGGAACGAGGCTCAAGGGCCCGCTGCCGTGGGTTGCAGGCGCGCTTTTCTCCTCTTTTTTGTTTTCCCTCATGCACGCGTCCTATGGCTCGATTGCTGAACTTGCGGTTGCGTTTGCAGTGGGCGCGGTGCTTTGCATTGGCGTGAAAAAGACAGGCTCGCTCGTGCCTGCCGTGCTTGCGCATGCTGCTTTTAATTTTGCCTCTATTGTTATGGCGGTGTTCCTTTGATTTGCCTGGGGATTGAAAGCACTGCGCACACGCTTGGCGTGGGGATTTGCGAAATGGCTGGCAAGGGCGGGAAGGCTATCCGCGTGCTTGCAAATGAAAAAAGCATGTACAAGCCCCCTACAGGGCAGGGAATACTGCCGAGAGCCGCGGCAGACCACCATGGCGAGAATTTCCTCCCTGTGCTTTCGCGCGCACTGGCAGCTGCAGGCGTGAAGGCGCGCGATGTTGATTTGTTCTCATTCTCGCAAGGGCCAGGCATTGGCCAGTGCCTCCGCGTGTCGTGCGCCGGAGCAAAGTATCTTGCATCAAAATATGGCAAGCCTTTGGTTGGCGTGAACCACTGCGCTGCGCACCTCGAGATTTCGCGCGGGCTTTTAGGGATGAAAGACCCGCTTTATGTCTATGTTAGTGGTGCCAATACTCAACTCATAGTTGGCAATCGCGCAAAAAATGCGCCGCGCTATTCCGTCCTGGGCGAAACGCTTGACATGGGGCTGGGCAACCTGTTCGACGTGTTTGCGCGCGAGGCTGGCTTTGCCTATCCGCATGGAAGCGAAGTCGCGCGCTTGGCTGCGCGAGGCGAATATTTCCCGCTTCCTTACACTGTGAAAGGAATGAACTTTGCATTTGCAGGCCTGCTTACCTCGGCTGTGCGGGAAGTGGGCAAGAAAAAGACTGAAGACATCTGCCACTCGCTTATGGAAACCGCTTTTGCCGAGCTTTGCGAGGCAGCTGAGCGCGCGCTGTGCCTCACGGGGAAAAAAGAGGTGACAGTGTGCGGGGGAGTGGCGCAGAATGCGCGCTTCTGCGAGATGCTTTCCCTTGTTGCTGCCGAGCATGGCGCGCGGTTTGGAGTTGTTGCGCCAGAGTACAATGCTGACAATGGGGCGATGATTGCGTACACAGGCATTCTTGAGAGAGCACGGGGAAAGAGAGAAACTATAAACGCGCTTGCGCCAAACGGGTATTGGAGACTGGATGAAGTGTTTTAGCGACAGACGTATTGATGGAGAGATTGGATGGCAAGTTTCTACGACAGGATGGAGGAGAACAGGCGCAACTCATACATCCTGATTGCGCTTGTGTTTGGCGTGTGCCTTGCTGCGGTGTGGGGCTTTTCGCTCATGTTTTTCGGCGACAGTATATTCGGCTTTGTTTTGGGCGCACTGTTCTCAGGAGGCTATGTCGCAGTCACTTATTTTGCCGCGGACGGCATGATACTTTCTGTGTCTGGCGCGCGCGAGGCGAAGAAGGAAGAATTCCCCCATCTTGTCAATGTGGTGGAGGGGCTTTCCATTGCTGCTGGCGTGCCAACGCCAAAGATATATGTGGTGGACGACCCTGCGCCAAATGCATTTGCAGTCGGCACGTCGCCTGAGAAGGCATCAGTCGCTTTCACAACAGGCTTGATATCCATGATGAACCGCACGGAACTGGAAGGCGTTGCCGCGCATGAATTGTCGCACATCAAGAATTTTGATTCCAGGATGGCCACCATTGCGGTTGCCATGGTGGGCCTGATTGCCATACTTTCAGACATTGGCCTGCGCTCCATGTTTTGGGGAGGGAGAGGAGGCGGGCGTGGAAGGGGAAACGGGGCAGGGGCGCTTGCCCTTATCGGGCTTCTTATCATCATAATTGCGCCAATCATGGCGCAGCTTGTGAGGCTGTCGCTTTCGCGCCAGAGGGAATATTTGGCAGACGCCAGCGGGGCGGAGCTCACGCGCTACCCAGATGGATTGGCAAGCGCGCTTGAAAAGATGAAAAAGGCAGGCACCATGGTGCAGCGCGCAACGGACGCCACTGCGTCGCTTTATTTTGCCAATCCGCTTTCCATGGGAGGATTGTTTGCAACCCACCCTCCGCTGGAGGAAAGAATAAAACGGCTTAAGGAGATGTAATTATTCCTTGTCGCTCCGGACTATCAGGAGCCCTTCGCTGATGACTTCTGACTTGAGATTGCTGAATATCTCAAGGGCAATTTTGCATGATGCTGCGAGAACCGGCTGGTTTTTGGCTTCAAACCTCTTTTTGCTCTCCTGCACCATATCGAGAGTGACATCATTGGAAAAAGAGTCCAAGATTGCCTTTTTCTCGAAAATGCTGATGCCGTTGCGCCTCACCTTGCCCATGGTAGTGACAAATTCATGGGTGGTTTTTCCAAACCTGGGATGAGCCTGCACTGCTGTTGCGTTCATATCTGCACCGCAAATCTTGTGAATTCATCCCTATATAAACGTTTTTACTCACTCTGCTAAATTCGTCTTTTTCTCTTTTTAAAATGGCGCAAATAGGCAGAGATGGCGAAATTCGCAGCTGTTTTTGGCGGGCTGCAAGCTAAACCGATGAAAAGTAGGGAAGGAAGATTGGAGCTGAAAGAAGGCGGTAAAATTCAAATGCCGCCACAATGGAAACTGCAAGCGCGAGCAGGGGGTAGATTATGAGGTCTGCAAACGAGAGGGAAAGCGCGCGCATGGCAGATGGAAGAAGGGGCTGCGCCTGGCTGCCAAAGTCGCCTGATGAGAGCTCGTTGATTTTTTCCTTGACAGCAGATGTTTCATCAAGCTCAAGCAAAGGGAGGGAGGCAAACTTGCTGTCAAACGAGGAGGCGGCAGATGAGGCTGCGGCAAGCTCCTTCTGTGCGTTGCTCACCGAGAATGTGTAGGTGAAAAGGAGAGGGTAGACTGCGTATGCTGCAATCGCAATTGCCATTGCCGCTGCTCCTAGCTTCCTTGTGGCAAAGAAAGTGCGGAGCAATAAGCCTGCTGGAAGAAAGACTGTGAGTGCCGACACCTGGATGAAATTTGACAATTCAAGCTCCAGGAAGGAGAGGGAAGATGCGATGTAGAGGAGATTGGAGGCGCCTGCGAGCTGCTGTGATACTGATTGGAGCGCGAAGAAGGGCTGGGCAGAGACCACGCCCAATGAAAGCTGCAGGGAAGATGCAAAGCCTGTGATGTCGGACGCGCGGAAAAGAAGGGAGGCAAGCTCGCGCTGGGAAATCTCAAGCGCAGCGAGATTGCAGGAAAGATAGGCGTGCGGCGATGATTGCGGTGCGGCGATTTGCGGGCAGGAGGGAGGCGTGGCAAGCGAGAGCGAGGAGAACGTGGTTTGCAGAAGAAGCGCAAATGATATGAGGCAGCCGAGCATTGCAGCTGAGATTATTCCCTGCCCTATTTCCTCTGCCCCAAGCAGCCTGATGCGCCTGATGCCAAAGCCCAGCCCTATGCCAAACAGCATGCCGCCTATGAGAATGGAAATGGTGGCTGCAGTTATTGCTAAGCTAAAGTTCGAAGAAGACGCGGACAGGTCAATTGCAGGCTGCATAAGCTTGCTTGCTCAAAATAAGATGCAGCTGGCTAGCCGCACCCTATGCCATAAGGTGCGGCGAACCCGATGTTTTTGCAGCCGCACATTATGATGTGAACTTCACCACAAGCGCGCCGCCGACTGCGGCAAGCAATGTGTCAAGGCCAATTGTTATGACAAGGACCGCAGCCACCATAATGGTGGAGGAGAGCATTTCACCCATGGGGTTCTTGTTGAGGATGGCAAGCGCGATGAGGGGCACGGACGAAACGAACGAGCCGAAAAAGCCTGCAAGCGCGCCCACCAATGCGCCGCGTTTTATCCCTGGCTGCGCCTTGCGCAGCTTCTCGAACACTATCACTGCAAGCGCGCCTGCGAGTATGGGCAGGAGGCAGATGACAGGCACGAACGTGATTGGCATGAGAGGAGTGTCTGCCATGAAAAGCACGGCAGCTTCTGAGGCCATGAAGAACAGGAAAAGCAATAGCGCGCCCACAATGGCTGCGATGAGGTGCTCTGCCACGCTCCTTATCCTGCCAGCCGGAAGGAATGAAAGCATGGGCTTTTCAGGGGCAGATTGCTTTTTTGGCTCGGAGATGATTGGCTTATTTTGCTCAGATGGCTTGTGAACGTCAATTGCTGGTTGCTTGTACGAAGGAGCTGGCAGAGTATCACCAGACGGATTTTGCCTGTAAGGTATAAAGGCTTATCGCCAAGGCTGCCACATAAGAAGAGTCAGGGAGTAAGTATCCTCACATCGCACTTGTTGCCAGAGATTGCATCCACCGCGGACTTGAATGCGAGCGGGTCTGCGCGCGTATCCGTGAGGTAATTGTAGTGGATGGGAATCGCCACTTTCGGCTTTATGCGCGCCACTGCCTCGGCAGCCTCCTTTGCATCCATGGTGTAGGTGCCGCCGATTGGCAAAAGCGCGATGTCGCAGTCAATTCCCGCCATCTCAGGTATCAAATCTGTGTCGCCTGCAAAATACACGCGCGCGGTCTTGAAGTGGATGACAAAGCCTGCGCCTTTGTCGCGGGGATGGAAGGGCTTTCCGATGTTGTAGGCATGCACTGCCTCGATGATGACATGCCCCACTTTCTCCTTTGCGCCGATTTCCAGCACTCGCACAGGGAGCTTGCAGTTGTTGCCGATAAGAACGGTGCGTGTGGTGGTGATGGAAGGCGCTGCGACCGCGTGGTCGGTGTGCCCGTGCGAGTAGAGGATTATGTCTGCAGAGGGATAGCCGCGGGGGAGCACGAACGGGTCGATGTACACTCGCATGCCGTCCGCCTCAAGAAGCACGCTGGAGTGGCCGAGCCATACCACGCGGACTCCTGAGAAAACAGTGCTGTTCACCATGGGGAGAATAAGGGAGGCATTCTTTTTATTGAGGTGGGTCCCCTCTTTTTCGCTCGACGAAAAAGGGGCCCATTTTTGCCCAAAGGCAAAAATTGGGCGCCGCATCTAAAAAAGCGCTGCGGTGCTTTTTTATTCATTATGACAGGAAATGGGTGATTAGAGTTTGCTGGTGAGACAATGTCTGAAAACATATTCTACGATTGCATTGTTGTCGGAGGCGGGCCAGGCGGCTCCACCGCAGCAGCCATGCTTTCAAAAAAGGGAAAGCGCGTCCTTCTGCTTGAAAAGGAAAAATTCCCGCGCGACAAGACGTGCGGGGATGCGATTTCCGGGAAGTCGCTTGCTGTCCTTGAGGAGCTTGGGCTTGTGGGCGCGGTTGAAAGGTCGGACCATGGCGAGATAACAGGCGTGCTTTTCTCCTCGCCCAACGGGGCGATGGCATCCATTCCTTTTGGCAAGAGCGAGCAGCACATAGGCAAGGGATATACCTGCAGAAGGCAGGTGTATGACAACATTCTTTTCCAGAACGCAAAGAAGGGCTGCGATGTTATGGAGAACATGACTGCAACTGCGCTTGTGAAGGAAAACGGGAAAGTGGCAGGCGTGAAGGCAAAGGGGATTGACGGGAAGGAGTACGAGTTCCGCGGGAAGATGGTGATTGGCGCGGACAGCGTGAATTCCGTGGTGGCGCGGGAAATCCGCGGCAGCGAGGTCGACCCTGAGCACACTTGCATTGCATACCGCGCGTATTATTCAGGAGTTGGAGGGATGGCAGGCTGACTTGAGATACATTTTGTAAAGTCCATAATGCCCGGCTACTTCTGGATCTTCCCGCTTGAGAACGGGATTGCGAATGTCGGCGTGGGTATGATGATGGGAGACATGAAAAAGCACGGCACGGACTTAGGCAAGGCGATGGACGATATTATCAAGAACAACCCGCTTTTCAAAGAAAGGTTTGCAAATGCGAAAATGGTTTCCCCGCTCAAGGCATGGCAATTGCCATTCGGCTCGAAAAAGAGGAAAGTGCATGCTGAGAACGTGCTTCTTGTGGGCGATGCTGCAGGCCTTGTGGACCCGTTTTCAGGCGAAGGCATAGGAAACGCCATGCTGTCTGGAAAGATTGCCGCAGAGGTTGCATACGAGGCAATGGTGGCAGGCGACACGAGCGAGTTGTTCCTGCAAAGGTATGACGAAAGGCTTTGGAATGCGGTTTGGAACGAGCTTAGCACAAGCTACAAGATGCAGCAGCTGGGCAAGGTGGAGTTCCTTTTGAATTTCGTGGTGGGCAAGGCTGCGAAAAGCCCCAAGGCGCGCGAAGCAATCGCAGGCACGCTTTCAAACAAGGAGGCGAAAAGCGAATATGCCTCCCCGCTATTCTACCTCAAGCTTCTCTTTGAGTAGTCTATATGGAAATCAATATCCTGGGCGCCGGCCCATCAGGCTTGTGCGCTGCGATAAACATTGCGCGCGCAGGCGGCAAAGCGACTGTGCATGAAAGGCAGAGCGCAGTTGGCATGCGCTTTTGCCCCAATCTCCAGGGCCTTCGCTATCTTTACATGCCCCCAGAGGAATTCATGCAGCGCGTGGGCGTGGAAGCCAAGGTGAAATTCCACTATTTTCCGCGGGCGATAATCTGCACGAGGAAGCGGAAGGTGGAGCTTGATTGCTCTGGCGGAAGCCAGATGCCGTTTGTGCTGAGGGGGGCAGGAGGCGCGAGCGGTGGCGGCGAATCAGGGAAGCAGTCCCTTGATACCGCGCTTTTTTCAGAGGCGGAAAGGCTTGGCGTGGAGTTTGAGTTCAACTCGCGCGCAAGCGAGAGCGACGTGCAGATAGTAGCAACCGGAAGCAGAGGGGAGCCAGACTCTGCTGCGCTTGGGAGCGTGTTTGAGAATTCTGACTTCTCGCGCGACTGCCAGCTTGTGATGTTTGACGACAGGTATTCCCCAAGAGGCTGGTATTCCTATATTTTGCCTGTTGGCAAGGATGAAATTGAGTTTGTCACTTGTGTGTCCAAACCATACATACCTCAGCTCGCGCAATTGCATGAGAAAGCGATGAAGGAGAGGAAGGAAATTGCAGATGCTGTTGGCGGGAGAAAGAAAATTGCTTCGTTTGGAGGCTCTGCTTCATCTCGCATTCCTAAAAGCGCTTTTGTGGGCGGAAAATATTTTGTCGGCGAGGCTGCAGGCTTCCAGGACCCATACATGGGGTTTGGCATTGCTTACGCGCTTAGAAGCGGGCACTTGGCTGCGCGCGCAATCCTGAGCGACGGGACGGAAAATTATGACGCGCTTTGGAAAAAGGAATTTGGCTACTACTTGAGAAAGGATGCTGCCTATCGGCTTGTGATGGCAACAACAGGCGACCGCGCGGCTGATATGATGACGTCAAAGTACAAGGATGGCGCGAAAGTGAACCTGTCCGATGCCTTGCCTGAAAAAAATGCAGCCTACCGCGCGCTGGTGGAAGGGGTTGCCATGCTTGCGCAGGCAAAGAAGAATGTGGATGGCGGCTAGCCGCCAAGCTTGCTCATGTCGATGTTCGCGCCCTGCATCATCTTTTCCATCTTTTTCCTGAAGCCGCGGTTCTTCTTGAATTGGGAGAACATGCCGTTCACGCGCTCAAACTGCGTGAGAAGATCGCGCACGTCCTCTGGCTTGGTGCCTGAGCCTGCTGCAATCCTCTCGATTCTTGTGCGGCTTTTCCTCACAAGCTCGGCATCCTCCATCTCTTTTTTTGTCATGGACGAGATTATGCATTCGAACTTCTTGAGCTTGCCCTCGGATGTCTTCACCATGTCGGCAGGCACGTCAGCTGCGCCCAGCATGGAAAACACGCTTGAAAGGGGCCCCAGCTTTTTCGCTGCTTTCAGCTGCTCGTAGAATGTACGCAGCGTGAGCTTGTCCTCCATTTCAGTTGGAAGGTTCTGCTCGTCTGCGATTTTCTTCACTTTCTCCAAGAGCGCGCCAATATCTGGGAAGCCAAGCAGCCGTCCTACGAACTTTTGCGCGTCAAAAGGCTCAAGCGCGTCCATTTTCTCGCCTGTGCCGATGAATGCCACTTTTGCGCCTGATGAGGAAACCGCGGAGAGCGCGCCTCCGCCTTTCCCGCTTCCGTCAAGCTTGGTGATTATCACGCCTGTAAGCCCCACTGCGTTGTGGAACTCTGATGCCTGCTTGCCTGCTACTTGCCCGATGTCTGCTGAAATCACCAGGAAGCGCTCGTCAGGCTGGAATGTTTCGTTTATTGTCTTGAGCTGCTCCACTAAGACAGAGTCAAACGCGCTCCTGCCTGCAGAATCTGTGATGAGAACGTCCTCCTTTGCGCGCATTTTTGCGTCTGCAAGTATTTTCTTCACGTCGCTCTCGCCTTGGATTCCGTAGAATGCCGCGCCTGTCTGCTTTGACAGCTGCTGGAGCTGCTCATATGCTGCAGGCCTGTCAACGTCGCATGAGATAAGCCCCACTGAGAGGCCGCGGGACTTGTAGAAGTGCGCAATCTTGCCAGCCGCAGTTGTCTTTCCGCTTCCGAATAGCCCGAGGAGAAGTATTTTCTTGGGTGTTACTTTGGGCTCGTAGCGCTCGCCCATCATGCCGGAAAGTTCCTCGTAGACGACTTTCACGACATGCTCGCGCAAGGAAAGCCCTTTGGGAAGGTTGGCGTCAAGCGCGCGGTTCTCAATCCTTTTGGTAAGGTCAAAGACAAGGCGGACATTGACGTCTGAGGAAATGAGCACGCGCTGAAGCTCGCGGCAAAGCGCCTTCACTGCCTTTTCATCTGCAACAGGCGCCCCTGTGAATTTCGAGAGCGCCTGCCTCAGGCTCCGTCCAAGGTCCATATATATCTAGTGAGGATGGGATGGAAAATGGTTAAAACCCTGCCTTGCCCTGCCATTTCACGCCTGCCACGCCTGCGCCGTCGGAAGGCGTGCCCCAGGAATCCGCATTTTCCCACGACGGAGCCACGTCGGGCGCAGATTTATAAACTGTGCCGTCGAATTCCACCTCGGAGCGACAAACGCTCATATCTATTTTGGAGGTGCGAATATGGGACAGAAGATAGGAACCGAAAAAATATCGCGCGAAGACGGCTACCTTTACTACATTGGTAAGGACGGCTATGTCTGGGCTGCACCAATGAAGCACAACAAGCGCGGCAAGAAGAAGAAGGTCGGCTCTGAGAAGATCGCAAAGCAGGGCGGCTACATGTACTACCTCGGCAAGGATGGCTACGTCTACAAGGCGAAGCTAAAGAATGCTTAAGTAGTCTGAACGTTTTTGTTTTTACAGTCGCGGCCCGCCAAAAGCGGGCTGCGGACTATTTTTTTGAAAATGACTTTTTCTAGAGAGCGCATACGATAAATTTCCACTGGCACAGTCAAATCCAGAAGGATTTGGCGGGCAGTGCACTGAAAGTGCACCGGCATTGCAAAATCAGCAGATTTTGGAAGGCGGTGGAGCCGCAGCTCCACCGGCAGCCTACCCTATGAAGGTTTATAAAAGACGGACGGAACAATTTAATACAGGAAAACGCATATTGTAATGGAGATGAGTAGAATGGCGCGGGAAATCAAGACCCTCATAAGCCTCAATGCAAAGCAAACCGGCGAGTTTTTGGCTAGCCTCAGCAATAATAAGAACGCAAAAAACAGGGCGAGAATGTTTGCAATGGCAAAGAAGATGCGGCTCAATGTCCTCTGAGGTGCAGCCGTGCCAAAAGCCAGATTTGAAGAGTCAGAGGTCGAAATAGAAAAGCTTAGGCCAGAGCATGCCCCTCTTTTTGACAGGTTCATATCAGACAGCGTGGATGAAAACTCCTTCCTCAGGGATGACGCGCTTGCGGGCCAAAGGTTCAGGCTGAGCGACACATATCTCCTTGTCGAGAAGAAAACCAGGCGGATTGTGAGCTATATCTCGCTTTACATCGGCTCATTCAAGCTTTCAAGGAAAAGGACGTTCCATAAAGTGAAAATCAAGGACAAGCCATACAGCGTAAAGCGCCTGCGCCACATGCCATGCCTGATAATAGGGAGGCTGGCGACCAACAAGGAGGATGAGGGAAGGGGCGCGGCAACGCTGCTCATTGCATCAGCCATCAAGCAGGCGCACAGGATAAACGAACTGATTTCCTTCCCTTTCCTGGCGGTCCACGCCTACAGGGAAAAAATCCCTTTTTATGAGAAAAAGGGGTTCAAAATCGCTTTCACACCCTCAAGGCAAGCGAAAGTTTACACGATGTATGTGCATCTTTTCGAGTGAGACGGCAGAGTTAAAAGATTCTCCCCCCCCCCGCAATAAGCATGCAAATGATGCGTGCGCAAGGGGCGACTGAATACCTGGTACTGCTTGCAGTCGTGCTTATTGTTGCTCTTGTGAGCGTGGCGCTGCTTGGCTTCTTCCCGGGAATGGCATCTGACGCGCAGGAAACGCAGAGCAAAATGTACTGGTCGAGCGCGAGCCCGATCTCGATTGTGGAGGTTGCGGCACGGCACCTTCACAATACAGCCGGAAGCCCAGAGGTGAACCACACAACGATTTACCTTAGGATAAAAAACAACGGCCCGTATCAGATTTCAATCACTAAAATATTGGCAGGTGGAAACTCCATAAGTTCTGTTTACACGGGCGGATGGGGGCCGACAACATCATTGCCAGGAAGAGTGGTTCTTTCGCCAGGAGAGGAATTCTATTTTGATGGCTACCCGTTATATTTTCCAGGAATTGTAGATAGAGGTTCGGGCAATCGCAGGTTTTTCTTCTTTTGCAAGGACAGTTGTTGGGACTCGGGTGCGACCTTTCCAACAAATACGGCGAAAAGCTACTGCTCGCGCACGCAGCCATATGGCAGCCTCATTGTGGACGGGTTTGGCTTCGAGTACATTCAATATATCGACGGGCAGCAGATAACGAAAAGGCAGGTCGGTGTGAAGCCGCTTATTGTGAAGTGCCTCAGCAATTATGACTGATGCCCGATAACGATTAAAAGCTCGCGCGCGAATTGCTGCTCATGGGATGCAGACCAAGCTACCAAGGCACGCGGCTCATCATGGACTGCCCTACCTGCGGGCTCGGGCTTGCCACGCCGCAATGCATAAATTCGCACCTCAGGGTGACCTCGGCGCTTCCAAGGCTTTGGAAGACCATGAGGTATGAAGAGGAAATAATGGTGGAGCTCAACGAGGACAAGACCGCCATCATCTACGAGTATGACGCGCTCATTAGGCAAGTGGAAGGAATAATGCTCAACCAGAAGACATACGGAAAGCCTGAGGACGAGCATTACCTGCAGAGGAAGAAGCTTCTCAAGGACTTTTACGAATACATGTTCATGAACCCGCTTGTCGCCGAGCAGGTGCTGCGGGGATATAACGAGCCTTACCCGCAAAAGGCGGTGTTCGTGGAAGGCTACAGGAATTTCCACGCGTGGATGAATGGGATACTGGACGCCTACACGAAATCGTCGATGTACCTGCTTTGCAAAAAGACAGGCGACATGCGCGCAGCTTTCCTTGTGCTTCTGGGGCTAAAGTCGCTCCTTTTCATGCAAAACTTCATGCTCACCGTGCCGAAAGACGCCACGCCGATAGAGGCGCCCGAGGCGAACTATGAGCTTGGGCATGGCTTGAAGGTGAAGATATACGACGTGCCTGGAGGCGAGGCGCACATCTACACCATTGAGAACACGGTGATTGAGGAGCTGCCCGCCAAGCTTCAGGAGATGCTGCGCGTTGCAATACAGGAAGGGCTGAAGGAAATAAGCCAGATGGTGGACTACAGCACGATTTTCGACGACAAGAGCAGGGAGATGACGCAGCAGTTCATAGACAAGGCGTCGCTTGAGAAAGTGGACATCACGCAGGAGCAGGCGATTGCCATGGGCAGGGAAGCCGCATCCTGGACCGTGGGGCTGGGCTCGCCCATTGAGAACATGGCGCTGGACCAGGATAATATTACTGATATTTATATTGACAGTGAAAACTCGCCTTTGTACATTGAGCATGCGAAGTACGGGCTTTGCCACACGCTGTGGCGCTACAACAGGGAAATGCTCGAGCATTCCTTCAAGAACATGGTGGCGTCCACCATGGGCTCAAGGAAATTCGACAAGAACTCGCCGGTCATCGACGTGGTGCTGACAAGGTTGGCAATGAGGTGCCACTTGCAGCAGCCGCCAGCCACCTTCAGGGATTTGCAGGCTGCGCTTCGCATAATGCGCGACAAGCCCTTCACTTACCCCATGTACCTCAAGCTCAATGCAATGTCGCCATTCTTTGCAGGCTATGACGATGTCATGGTGGGGCTGGGCTGCTCGGAGGCGGTGCTTGGCCTGAAAGGCGTGGGAAAAACATCATTCACATCCGCGAAGATTGCCGCGATTGGCACCAAGAAAAGGATACTTCCAATTGAGGACATTGAGGAAATCCCGGTCAAGGCATATCGCAAGAAGGGATTCCACATCGGTGCGGTGCAGGTGCAGTCGTCGGACAGGGACGAGGTGGGCACATCTGAGCTTGACTTGGTTTCCATGACAAATGCAGCGCTTCGTATGGGAGACGCGTGCGTCATCATCAACGAAATCCGATCCAGGACCGCCATCCAGGGAGTAATCAACATGCTCAACACCCAGCCTGGCATTTTCCTTCTTTACAACCTTCACGCCCAGTCGCTAAAGGACGTGCAGGACCGGCTGGAAACCGTGTTTGGCATCCCGGCAGCGTCCATGTTTTCCACTGACAGATATTCATTTTTGAAGAAAATCAGGTTCGGAAGGAAGACGCGCGTGTACAGGATGCTTGGCTTCCAGTATGAGACTGACATCAAGGAGCACAAGTTCGTGCAGACGTTTGACCTGGAGCGCGGGGAAGACATAGA
>Ga0247841_10005028_pt1 | contig 21915 bp, 20 predicted proteins | sample LaCruzMarch2015__2_FD_192410 | JGI IMG/M metagenome (GOLD analysis project Ga0247841, IMG submission 192410) | Freshwater microbial communities from meromictic Lake La Cruz, Castile-La Mancha, Spain - LaCruzMarch2015_18m | ecosystem: Environmental > Aquatic > Freshwater > Lake | place: Spain... | reverse complement strand
CTCTCAGATATGGCGATATTATTAAGGTTCAGGAGTTGCTTAATAATAGACCAAGAAAAAAATTATGTTTCTTAACTCCTAATGAAATTTTTTCTAAATTCGTTGCACTTAGAACTTGAATTCAGCTCATAAAAAGAAATCATTTAAAGAAGAATACTTTGAATTATTGAGGAAATTTGATATTGAATACAATGAAAAATATTTATTTGATTGGTATGAATAATTATCAGGGCGCTCCGCTGGAGCTTTGATATTTTTGAAAACGATTTACTATAAACAGAAAGCCCCTCTGGGGCAATTTAAAACCATTAATAATATTACAAAGAATAATGTTAGCCTGACGGCTAAGGGATTTAGGGGAAAAAATGAAACTCCCCCGACTTGTTACACACTCATATCAAATTTATTTAACATGATCCGAAAAACCGTAATCCTTGTATTATCTGTCATTTTTGTTTTTCCCCTTTTTTCATTGCTTTCATGTAATGGTTGTAAAAGCAAAAAAAATGATAACGACACAACAAAAGTTATATCAAACATTAACATCCCTGATTTTAATGAAGATTCAGCTTACACTTACATTGACAAGCAGGTTGCATTCGGTCCCCGTGTTCCCAATTCTATGGCACATTACAGATGCGCAGATTATTTAATCGCCAAATTTAAAACATATTCAAAGAATGTGATCGTTCAGGAATCGAAGGTGAAGGCATTCGATGGAAAAATTCTGAATTTTAAAAATATAATTGTTTCATTCTTTCCTGAAAATAACAACCGTATTTTTATCTCTTCGCATTGGGATTCCAGGCCATTTGCCGATCATGACCCGGATATAAAAAATCACAACAAACCTGTCCCTGCCGCAAATGACGGGGCAAGCGGCGTAGGTGTTATTATGGAAATTGCGCGCCAGTTGAGCAAAACGCCTCCTCCGATTGGCATTGACTTAATTCTTTTTGATGTGGAAGATTACGGACAGCCCGAAAAAAGCGATTTCCCCGAACAGGAAGACACCTGGTGCCTTGGTTCACAATACTGGGCAAAGAATCCGCATAAGACCGGATATTTTGCAAAATACGGCATACTGCTTGATATGGTTGGCGCGGAAAATGCCACATTTACCATGGAAGGGATTTCAATGTATTATGCTCCTGATATCATGAAGAAAATATGGGACACTGCTGTTAGAGCCGGGTATTCCGATTATTTCCTTTTTTCAAAAACCGGAGAAATGATAGATGATCATTTATACATTAACAAGATTGCAAAAATACCCACCATTGACATAATTCACCGTGATTCAGGCACTCCTACCGGATTTTATAAATACTGGCATACCGTAAAAGATGACATGAATGGTATTAGTAAGAATACACTGAAAGCTGTCGGACAAACTTTGCTTATTGTGATTTATGAGGATGTGAATTCATAAGAGCGTATTCGCAAGATTTGCAAGCTCACTTCTTTCTCCTTTCTCAAGCCTTATGTGCGCATAAATAGGATGGTGCTTTATCCTGTCGATCAGGGTTGACAGACCGTTGCTGTGGCTGTCGAGGTAAGGCGTATCGATCTGGTAAATATCTCCGGTAAAAATAATTTTTGTGTTCTCGCCTGCTCTTGTGATAATGATTTTTACTTCGTGCGGAGTGAGATTCTGGGCTTCGTCAACGATGAAACAAATATTCGACAAACTCCTTCCTCTGATGTATGCAAGCGGAGTAATTACAAGCTTTTCATTTTCTGTCAGGTCGCTGATGTTTTTATATTCCTTATCTTTTTCGCTGAACTGATTCTGGATCATCTTCAAATTATCCCATAACGGCTCCATATATGGATTTAGCTTTGATTTTATATCGCCGGGCAGATACCCGATATCCTTGTTGCTCAAAGGAACAATAGGCCTTGCAAGATAAATCTGCTTGTATTCCCGTTTCATTTCAAGAGATCCGGCAAGGGCAAGCAGGGTTTTTCCTGTACCCGCCACACCTTGAAGTGTTACAAGTTTAATATTCGGATTCAAAATGGCGTGTAATGCAAACACCTGTTCTGCATTTCTGGGAGTAATACGATATGCCGAACGTTTTTCAATACGTTCTATCCTATTCGTAATAGCATTGAAGAAAGTAAGAACAGATGTCTTATCATTTTTCAGAATAAAATAATGATTAGGTATTGGTTCTGAAACACCTATCTCATCAGGGTTGCACGAACCTTCCTGATAAATTTTATCCACAAGGTCAGGATCAATATCATTAATAACGGTTTTTCCCGTGTACAGTTGATCAAGGTTTTTAATTTTTCCGAACTGAAAATCTTCCGCCGTAATATTAATAGATTTGGCTTTGAGCCGCAGGTTTACATCTTTACTGACAAGAATAATTTTCTTGTCAGGATTTTCTTCTGATATAGTAAGCGCTGCGTTTAGAATGCGATGATCAGGTTTGTTTTCTCCGAACACTCTAATAGCATCCACCTTTCCGGTCCTGCCATTCTCATTCATGATTACCCTGAATTTACCATGTGCTTCCTCAAGCGGAACCCAATTCTGCAAAGTATTATTAAGGGAAAGCTTGTCAATTATCCTGATAAATTCGCGGGCTTCGAAATTGATGGTATCATTGCCTTTTTTAAAATTATCAAGTTCTTCCAGCACTGTAATCGGGATGGCTACATCGTTATCATCAAAACTATTGATAGAGTTATGATTGTATAGGATCACAGAAGTGTCCAGAACAAAAATCTTCCTGATTTTAGAAGCTTTTGGAGTTTTTTTAAGCATAAAATATGTTATATGTAAAAATAGCTGTTAAAATTAGTTTTTAAATTTGCCTTTTGCTTCCTTGTTCTGATAAAGATTTTCACCAGTGAATGTTAATAAACCAAATTTATTCTCCAATATTATAGAATTAACATAAGGTATTCGTGTATTTATTAAAATTCATGCAGATTTATTAAAAACTATTTTATATTTGTAGGACGATATTTATACCGATACGGAACAGGTTTGCCCGCCTGTCCGCCCGTGCCGGTACTGACGGGAATGACGCAGTCGGGCAGGCAAAAAATACTAATTTTGTTCCTATCGGCATAACTCGTTCTAAACACTTTTACATTCGTAAACCTGTTAAGAACGAGTATATTTGAGTGGATTGAGTGATTTTTCAAAGAGAATTTATTATGAATGATACGATTCATCACGACAGCGCAATAAAACATGTAACAGGCGAATCCGTTTACATCAATGATATGCTTGTAAATGACCAGCTGCTCTTTGGAAAGGTTGTGTTCAGTAAAAATGCTCATGCAAAAATCAAAAAGCTTGATATTTCAAAATCTTTAAAAATAAAAGGTGTTCATGCAATTCTCACATCAAAGGATATTCCCGGCGAAAACCAGATGGGACCCGTGATACATGATGAACCCTGCCTTGCAGAAAAAGAAGTTTTTTTTATTGGTCAGGCTTTAGCGCTTATTGCTGCTGAGAATGAAGAAGCATTAGCTGATGCTGAAAAGAATATTATTATTGAATATGAACCGCTTGAAGCTATATTGGACATTGAAACTGCTATTGCGAAGAATAATCTCATTGCTCCTCAGCGTAAGATTGAGAGAGGAAGTGCGGATGCTGCATTGAAAAATTCACCTCATGTTTTAAAAGGAGAATTAAAGACAGGAGGGCAGGAGCATTGGTACTTAGAAACACAGACTGCACTTGCTGTTCCTGGCGAAGGGAAAGAAATAATGATACATGCGTCTAGTCAGAATCCTTCAGAAACACAGGCTATTGTTGCAGAAGTATTAGGCGTTCCCAAAAACGAAGTAGAGGTGGAAGTAAAACGCATTGGTGGCGGTTTTGGAGGGAAGGAAACACAGGGTAATCATGTGGCGGCATGGGCTGCCTTGCTTGCCAGCGCTACAAAGCGCCCCGTTAAAATTCACCTGTTCCGTGATGATGATCAGATCATTACAGGCAAGCGTCATCGCTATTTTTCAAAATATGAAATTGGCTTTGATGAGAAAGGAAAAATACTTGCTTATAAAGTGGAACTGAATGCTGATGCCGGATCGTCAACCGACCTGTCAATGGCGATTCTGGAAAGGTCCATGTTGCATGCAGACAATGCCTATTTTATTCCTGATGTGCAGATCACAGGAAAAGCATGGAAGACGAATTACCCGTCAAATACGGCTTTTAGAGGATTTGGAGGACCGCAGGGTATGGCCGTGATCGAAAATGCTATTGACATGATCGCATGCTACCTGAAGAAAGATGCGGCAGAGATCAGGTACATAAATTTTTATCAGCATGGAAAAAATAATGTAACTCCTTATGGAGAGAAAGTGGAAAACAACCGCCTGTTTATGATGTATGATAAGCTGATTGAATCATCCGAATATTTTAAACGCAGAAAAGAAATTAAAAAGTTCAATAAAGAAAACGAGTTTTACAAAAAAGGGCTTGCGATTACACCTGTTAAATTTGGCATTTCTTTTACTACAGCTTTTCTTAACCAGGCAGGCGCTCTAGTAAATATATATACCGATGGAACCGCTCTGGTGAATCATGGCGGGACGGAAATGGGACAGGGATTGCATACAAAAATATTGCAGATCGCTTCTGCTGAACTTGGCATTACTCCGGACAAAATAAAAGTGAATGCTACCAACACTTCCAAAGTGCCTAACACTTCTCCTACCGCAGCTTCTTCCGGAAGCGATATTAATGGAATGGCTGTAAAGAATGCCATTGATATTTTAAAATCAAAGCTGGCAGAAGTGGTGGTAAATGAGCTTGAAAGACTTTATCCTGCTGACAAAACCTTAAAAGAAAATATAGTCTTTGAAAATAATTGCATTTTTGATAAAGAAAATCCCGGAAAGAAAATATCATTTGACGAAATTATTAAAATTGCATATCTGAAACAGGTAAGCCTTAGCTCTACCGGTTTTTACAAAACACCCGGCATTTATTTCGACAGGGAAAATGGACAAGGAAATCCATTCTATTACTATTCTTTCGGAATGGCTGTTTCGGAAGTAATGATTGATACACTCACCGGTCAGCATACATTATTGCGGACGGATATCGTTCATGATGCAGGCGATTCCATCAACGAGGGAATTGATAAGGGACAGATAGAAGGTGGATTTATTCAAGGTGTAGGTTGGTGCACAACAGAAGAATTAAAGTGGGACAAAAACGGAAACCAGTTGACATATTCTCCTGATACATACAAAATCCCGACAGTAAATGACATTCCGAAAGATTTCAGGGTTGAGTTATTAAAAAATGTTCCTAACCCGGGAACCGTCCGCAGAAGCAAGGCGGTGGGCGAACCGCCGTTTATGCTGGCATTTTCGGTATGGCTGGCGATAAAGGATGCAATATCGGCAGTGGGTAATCATGATACAGAGCCTGATTTTTCTTTGCCTGCAACATATGAGATGATACTTACATCTGTTGAAAAATTACGGAAAGCAAAATTGCCAAAAAGTTTATCTGAGTAATTAATGTTGCGCATATTATATTTTTGTTTGTTAGTGTCACTCAGAGCCGGACAGAGGATAGATTTGCGGGTTAGTGTCCGTGTCGAAGAGTGACGACTCGGTCTGGCTTCGACACGTCCCAAAATGGGGACGGCTCTGCCTGACCTCTGAATTTTGTAATCATTTATTATCTTTGCATAACATCACTAATTAATATTAGATTTTGTATATTTGCATCTTCATTGTCCTGTGGTGTAACTGGCAACACGTCTGATTCTGGATCAGAAGAGTTCAGGTTCGACCCCTGACAGGACAACACAAATAAATCCCTGTTATTCAACCGAATTCAGGGATTTATTTTGACTATATATTAAATTTGCACATAAGAAATTTTTAATTTCGCAAGTACAAAACCAGATTTACAATACTCATATTCAATGGATATCTCTGCAACCAACCTCCATAAGCTTATTGTAGTAGGCGACAGGGTGTTGTTAAAACCAAAATCGCTGAACGACCGCACTAAATCAGGATTGTATCTTCCGCCTACCGTTACAGAAAAAGAAGAAATCCAAAGTGGCTATATTATTAAAGCAGGACCTGGTTATCCAATTCCATCAGCTGAAGACGAAGAAAGCTGGAAGAAAGACAAAGAAAAAACTAAATATATCCCTCTCCAGGCAAAAGAAGGCGACCTTGCTTTATATCTGCAAAAACATGCCATTGAAATTGAATTTGACAGGGAAAAATATTTCCTGGTACCACAATCTGCTATTCTTCTTTTATTAAGGGATGAAGATATTGAATGATTACCCCTTTTTCAGGTGTTTCCAGACAAGAGCTGCAGCTCCAAGAACAGCAGCATTTTCATTATTAAGGAGCGAAGGGAGAAGTTTTACTTTGTTACGATATATTGGCAGCATGTAATGTTCCATGTATTTTTTTGTAGAGACAAATATTAAATCACCGGCCAAAGCCAGTCCGCCAAAAAGAATGATTGCTTCAGGGCTTGAAAAGGCAACTGCATCGGACAGTTTCATACCAAGGATCTTTCCTGTAAACTCAAATGCATCAAGGGCGATTTTATCTCCTTTTTGCGCTGCGAGAAAAATATCTTTTGAGTTAAGTTTACCTTTTTCAATATTTCTTAAAATGCTTGGTTCGCCGGATTGCTGAAGCATTTCAACAACAGTACGGACAATTCCGGTTGCAGAAGCATAAGTTTCAAGGCAGCCTTTTTTGCCACAACCACATAAGCGTCCTTCGGGATAAACAATGGTATGACCTAATTCTCCGGCAAAGCCGTCGTGGCCATAAAGTATTTCGCCATTTACCACTATACCGCTGCCCAAGCCTGTTCCCAAGGTAATCACAATGAAATCTTTCATGCCTTTTGCTGCACCATAGATCATTTCACCAATAGCTGCAGCATTAGCATCATTGGTAAGAACAGTTGGCAAATTCATTCGCTTCGCCAACATATCGGCAAAATGAATCGTCCCCTTCCATTTCAGGTTTGGAGCAAATTCAATAGTGCCTTTAAAATAATTACCATTCGGTGCGCCCACGCCAATGCCTTTTACTTCAAACCGCTTGTCAAGTTTATGAATTTGAGATCTTAACTTTTCGGCAAGTTCATCTAAAAATAGTACAACTTCGTTATGTCTATCGGTTCTTATACTGTCTCTTGACAAACAATTTCCGTCCCTGTCAACAATAGCGAAATCAGTGTTGGTTCCTCCGACATCAATTCCTATAGCAACTTCTGTTTTCAAAAAATTATTTTAATAAAGGTTTTAAATTTTCGTAACTATTCAGCAAATTGAAACTAATGTATTTTTACCACATAGTATCATAGGTACATAGGTTTCACATAGACCTGTCTGCCGGCAAATTAACTTTTTGATAATACAACATAAAATTCATTTTGTAAAGTTTTTTGAACTTCAATGGCACATCCTATTATTTTGTAGGGAAGGTCATCTAAATATTTTTGTGTTATCGGCAGTACAACTATGTGTTATTCTATGTTTCTATTGTGTCTATGTGGTAAAAAATTCAATAAAAAACTTCTTCCTGCCTTTTAAGTTGCCGAATAGTCACAAATTTTTCACATTTTTAAAGTTTGAAGTGCGAAATCAATTCTCCTGATCGTTTCTTCTTTGCCCAGCATACCGATAATTTCAAACAGATCGGGGCCAACGGATGCACCTACAATGCAGATGCGCAAAGCGTTCATCACCTGTCCCATGCCAAGCTGTTTTTCCTGTACATATTTCGAAATGCTTTCTTTAAGCAGAGTCGCTGAGAAATCGGAGACATTGTTAATTATTTCTTTTGCTTCAGCGACAAACTGTGCAGAATTTTCCTTCCATTTATCTTTAACTGTTTTTTTATCAAAAATCTTTGGCGCTTCAAAAAAGAAAGATGACTGCGCCCATAGTTCGCTTACTAAATTTACGCGTTCTTTCACCAGATTACAGACCTTTAAAATATATGAATGATCTGAGTTTATGCCCTTTTCTTCAAGGATTTTTGCAAAAAGGTTTGCAATCTCTTCATTTGATTTTTTCAACAAATACTGATGATTGAACCATTTTGCCTTTTCAGGATCGAACTTGGAACCTGATTTCCCCACTCTGTCAAACGAAAATGCTTGTATTAATTCTTCCATTGAAAATAGTTCTTTTTCCGTTCCGGGGTTCCAGCCAAGCAGAGCAAGCATGTTCACCACAGCTTCAGGGAAATAGCCCGATTCGCGGTAACCGGAAGATATTTCGCCTGTTTTCGGGTCAGTCCATTTTAGCGGAAACACAGGAAATCCAAGTCTGTCGCCATCGCGCTTGCTGAGTTTTCCTTTTCCATCGGGTTTTAAAAGCAGTGGAAGATGCACAAATTGCGGCATTTCGTTTTCCCAGCCCAGATACGTATAAAGTAAAACATGCAGGGGCGCAGAAGGAAGCCATTCTTCGCCGCGTATCACATGGGTGACTTTCATCAAAAAATCGTCCACAACATTCGCCAAATGATAGGTCGGCAAACCATCTGATTTGAAAAGAACTTTATCATCAAGTTGTGAAGAATCAACCATAACTTTTCCTCTTATCAGGTCATTCACCTCTATAGTTTTGTTTTCCGGTATTTTTAACCTGATCACATACAACCCGCCATTACTGATTTTTTGTTTTATTTCGCTATCTTTTAACGTAAGTGAATTATTCATTGAGCTGCGATTGGCAGAACTGTACTGGAATGTTTGTTTTTTAGATTCATATTCTTTTCTTTTAGCATCAAGTTCTTCAGCAGAATCAAATGCATAATAAGCAGAATCATTTTCTATCAGTTGATCAGCATACTGCCTGTATATTTCTTTTCTTTCTGACTGGCGATAAGGTGCATACTGTCCGCCAATATGAATGCCTTCATCGAATTTAATTCCACACCAGTTTAGCGATTCGATGATATATTCCTCAGCCCCTGGCACAAAGCGGGCTTGATCGGTATCTTCAATGCGAAGGATGAAATCTCCGCCAAATTTTTTTGCAAACAAATAATTATACAGCGCTGTTCTCACTCCGCCAATATGCAATGGTCCTGTTGGGCTGGGTGCAAATCGCACTCTTATTTTTCGTTCCATGATTGCTGAATTGGTGACACTCACTTACTTACCACTTTAAATTCAGTTCTTCTGTTCTGCTGGCGGCCTTCTTTGGTGTCGTTGGGTGCAATAGGCTGATCGAAGCCATAACCTTTATAAGTAAGACGGTCGGAGGCAATTTTGTTATTCACAAGATAATCAACAACTGATTTAGCACGGTTTTCGGAAAGTGTTTTATTGTAAGCAGCAGAGCCTATATTATCTGTATGTCCTGATATTTCTATCTTGAGAGTAGGCATGTCAGAAAGCATCTTTGACAGGCGATCTAATTCGGACTTGGATTCCGGCCTTAATGTGGCTTTATCAAAATCGAAGAAAATATTGTTCAGCACGATTTTGTTTCCTACTTCAATTTTCTTCATCCTGATATCTTTCACAATTTCATTGTAACCAGTGGCTGCCGGAATATCAAAATTCTCGGAATGAAATAAATAGCCATCAGCTTTTACCGCAATACCATAATTCACACCAGAAGGTAATGACACCAGATATTTGCCCGTTGCGCTATTCGATTCGAAACTGGCAATGACTTCGTTTCTTACATTATCTGTAAGATCAATAATAGCTTTTAGCGGTGAGGAAGATATATCATCTACAATCGTTCCTTTAAGCAAGGTAAGCTTGTTTGATTTTATCTCAACAGTTGGTTCTATTACTGTTTCACTTACAGGTTTGGCAAGGCTTGCAAGAAGATTATCTTCGTTGTTATTGATCACAGGTTTTTCCGGCCCCATAAAAGTAATCATATAAATATCCTGTCCACCATACCCGCCAGCCATCGCCGAAGAGTAATAACCATGTAACCCATTTGCAGAAATGGTAAAGAAAACATCATCATCAGGTGTATTTATGGGATAGCCTATATTTTCAGGCTCTGACCATTGTCCATTTTCAAAAACAGATTTAAAAATGTCGTATCCTCCCATAGTTTTATGTCCCTTCGAACTAAAATACAAGGTTTTCCCGTCAGGATGCATAAAAACGCCTTCTTCAGAATATTCTGTGTTAATAATCGGTCCAAGATTTACAGGTTTTGTCCATCTTCCCTTATTGTTTTTTTTGGTCATATAAATATCGCCTTCGCCATATCCTCCGGGCCTGTTGCTAACAAAATAAAGCGTTCTGCCATCCGGACCGAAAGACGCGCTTGATTCATGGTATTTACTATTTATTGATTTGGAAAGTTTGTCCGGTTTAGACCATTTTTTCCCTTTCAGTTTACACTCATAAATATCTCCGCCTCTTTTCCTTCCTTTATATATTTGCAAAACTTGTCCGTCGGGCGATAATCCAACTGAGGCATCATGAAGTCTACTATTTAAAGGCTTTCCCGGATTGATTGGAGCGCTCCATGTACCGCCAATATTGGATGAAATATAAACATCTTCGAAATATTTGGAATCAAAAGGGTCTTTTTTACCGCCGGTTGTATTATCACGACTTGAAGTAAATACCATCATGCTTTCATCGGCATTAATAATAGGGCTATATTCCGGATATATAGTATTTACGGTATTTCCAAGATTGTCAATGAAAACACGAACAGGATTTTTTATAAGTTCTTTTCCATTGGTTGCCTCGATGATTTTCTTTTCGATTTCTTTAGTATATTTTGCTAAATTCAGAGGCGATAGCAATTCTTTATAAGTTTTATATTCTGAAATTGCTTTGTCGAACTCAAGATTCAGGTGAAAGGCTTGTCCCAACAAATAATGCAGGTCCTGACTTATTTTGGGATTTAATTTGATAGCATTTTCAAAATAGGTAATAGATTTTGTTCTATCTACAGAATTAAGATAACAGTTGCCTATCTTGTAATTCAGCGAGACATTGTTTGGGTTGAAGTCCTGGGCTTTGAGGTAATGTTCCAGAGCCAGCATGTAATTTCCTCCACCGAATTCATATAGATTATCCGCTTTTTTCAGCTCTTTTAATGCAACTCTTAGTTCGTGTTTCCGTTCACGAAAATTCTTTTTTTTAAATTCAACATTTGTCTGGGAAAAAAGTTTTCCGGCGGCTCCTGCAATGAGCAAAAAAGTGAAACTTAAGATAAGCAGACGCATATATGATGTTTTTATGTTTTTCATAGTTCAGATTATTTGCAATTTTTAAAATAGGTTACCGCATTACTCACGCCAAGTGTAGCAGCTTTCTGCCAGTCTTCACAAGCGCCTTTTACATCCCTCAGCATTTCTTTGGCGATTCCACGGTTGAGATATGCATAGCCATAATTCACATCCAGCTTTATCGCCTGATCATAATCAGACACGGCGCCTTTGTAATCTTTCTGCTTGTATTCTGCATTTCCGCGATTGTTGAAAGCATAAGCATAATCCGATTTTAATTTTATTGCCTGATCAAAATCTTCTATAGCGCCTGAATAATCTTCCATTTCAAATTTTACGCTGCCTCTGTTGTTAAATGCAATATAAAAACCAGTATCCACTTTAATTGCGGCTGTATAATCTTCCAGGGCGCCTTTATAATCTTCTAATTTTTTCTTAACACTGCCAAGGTTGTTGAATGCAAACGCCAGGTTGGGATTAAGTTCGGTTGCTTTTTCGTAATCTTCTTTTGCCCCTTTGTAATCTTCCAGCATTTTCTTTGCGCTGCCCCGATCATTGTACGCATAGGCATAATCTGACTTATAATCAATCGCTTTTGTGAAGTCGTCAATGGCTTTCTGATATTCTGCATTTTCAAAATATATTCCCCCCCTGTAATAATAAGCCTGTGAGTAAGAAGGATTAAGTGTGATAGCTTTTGTATAATCTTCAATAGCTCCGGTTTTATCAGCAAGTGCATATTTTGCCTGGCCGCGGCTGAAGAAAGCCCTTTCATTAGATGGGTTCATATCTATATCTTTATCAAAATCGGTTATTGCTGCCGAATAATTTTTCATTTCGTATTGCACTACGCCCCTGTTGTAATAAGCTTTTTCGAATTGGGGTTTAAGCATAATAGCATCATTAAATTTAGCAAGAGCATCGCCGTATTGTTGCTTGTCGAAAAGCGTTATCCCTTCGTTATATAATTTTTCAGCTTTCTGATCATCAACGCTCTTAGCTACCACAGTATCCTGAGCAAATACCGAAATGCCTGCAAAGGACAGTGAAATCAATAATAACAGTGTTTTTTTCATAGATTGTAATTGATTAATTTTCGACAAAGTAACCGCAAGATAATAAAATGTTCTGATTAGAGATCAATACAAAAGAAATATTTTTAATTAGAGAAATTTCCATATATAATAATCATAGACTAGTTCCCCTATCACAAAAATGCCAAAAATAACACTGGCAATGCCGTTCAAAGTGGCAAATGCCTGGTTTATCCGGCTCAGATTAGAAGGTTTTACAATCAAATGCTCGTAAAAAAGAATAGCGATAAAAATAACGGTACCTATCCAATAGAGTAGTCCGAAACCAATTTCTAACCCGACATAGATAATTATTACAGAAGCAATCAAATGGAACAACGCCGAAATAAACAGCGATTTTTTTACGCCTAACCTTACAGGAATGGATTTAAGATTTTGCGACCTGTCAAAATCGATATCCTGCAAAGCATAAAAAATATCAAAACCGCCCACCCAAAAAAGGACAGCGAAAGAATATAAAACAGGGTGCAGCGCAAAATGCCCAGTTACAGCCAAATATGCCCCAATCGGCGCCAGCGAAAGCCCCAAGCCCAAAATCAAATGGCAAAGAAAGGTGAATCGTTTAGTGAAACTATAACCTAATACAACCAACATAGCAACAGGTGAAAGATAAAAACATATATCGTTGATAAAATAAGTAACCACAATAAAACCGGCAATATTTATGATAACAAAAAGTAATACTGGCAATGGTTGCAGTATACCTGATGGAATCTCTCTCTTTATAGTCCGTGTATTTTTCAAATCAATTTTCCGGTCAGTAAAACGGTTGAAGCCCATGGCGGCATTGCGCGCTAAAACCATGCAAGCTAAAACCAGCAAGAGAAGCCTCACATTAACAAGGGTTCCGGTATCGGCTGACCCAAGAAAAAAACCAATAAGAGCAAATGGAAGCGCAAACACAGTATGCGCAAACTTCACCAATGAAAGGTATTTTGATATGGTCGAAAAAAAACTCATTACTTCATTTGCTGGAAGCTAGTAAGCAAATTTACATTTTTTGCTTTATAAAATGATACAAATGCCTTTTCTCATTTTTTTATTACTTTAGCAATATGAATAAGTACCGCTTCATAAAGGATTACATTAAGTATTATTTCAGGGCTAAGACAAAATACTCCATTCATTCACCTTTTGTATTTGAATTTATAACAAAAGTGCTTGAACAAAAGACCCTGAGAAATGAGCAATTGACAGGAATTGAGAAATTAAGGAAAGATTTGCTTGTTTCTTCCAATGAAATAAATGTCATTGATTTTGGCGCCGGAGCAGGAAGTACGCAAACAAAAGTTCGGAAAGTAAGCGATATTACCCGAAATTCAGCGAAAAGCAAAAAATATGCAAATCTTCTATACAGGATCATTGCATATTACAAACTCCGCAATATCTTGGAACTAGGCACATCCGCGGGTATAAGCAGCATGTATATGGCAGCCGCTTCTCATGAAATAAAACTGACAACAATTGAAGGATGTCCTGAAACAGCAAAACTCGCAGAAGAAAATTTTAAAAGTTTACAAATAAAAAACATTCACCGGATCATCGGAAATTTTGATATTGTTTTACCCGATGTTCTCAAACAGGGAAATCATTTTGACTGCATCTTTTTTGATGGCAACCACAAGGAAGACGCCACCATCCGGTACTTTGAGCAAAGTCTTCCGCATATCAGCAATGACAGTATTTTTATTTTTGATGATATCAACTGGTCTGAAGGAATGAAGCAAGCATGGAACTACATAAAAAAACATTCTTCCGTCACAGTAACAATAGATTTATTCTTTCTCGGAATTGTCTTTTTCAGGAAGGAATTGAGCAAAGAGGACTTTATTATCAGGTATTAAAATACTTCAGCAAATTTGTTTCACGAAGAACTATTTTTATTAATTTTGTTATTAATTTATTCAAAATACCTTACTAAAATGCAACACAAAAAGTATTATGTAATTATCGAAACGGGGCAAGACGGTTATCTTATATCAAATGTATTAGAATTGCCTGGTTGCCATACGCAAGCTAAAACTTATGATGAGCTTATTGCACGAACAAAAGAAGCTATTTCCTTGTATTGTAACTACTCAGCGGCTTAAAAGACAATAAAAAGAAGTTTTTTAAAAATAATTTACCACATAAGCACAATAGAAACATAGAATAACACATAGTTGTACATGCCGATAACACAAAAATATTTAGATGAACTTACCTATAAAATAATAGGATGTGCCATCGAAGTTCATAAGCATTACCAAAAAGTTAATCTATGTGAAACCTATGTAGCTATGATACTATGTGGTAAAATACATTAGTATCATTTGCTGAGTAGTTACAAATAATTGTAAATTCGTTTATATTTTCATAATTTTTTTGCGATGGCCGAAAAAGAAGAGATTATTAAATTAGTTGATATTACCAAGAATTATAAAGTAGGGGCTGAAATTATCCATGCTTTACGTTCAATATCACTTTCTATTTACAGGAATGAATTTGTAGCCATGATGGGACCTTCCGGCTCAGGCAAATCTACATTAATGAATATTCTCGGATGCCTTGATTCGCCTACAAGCGGAGAGTACCACCTTAATCATAATGATGTAAGCAAAATGTCAGACGACAGCCTTGCTGAGATCAGAAACAAAGAGATTGGTTTTGTTTTTCAGACATTCAATCTTTTGCCAAGGTCAACGGCATTGGATAATATTGCTCTTCCGCTTATATATGCAGGATTTGGTAAAGCTAAACGCATTGAACGGGCATCTGAAGTTCTGAAAAGCGTGGATCTTGGCGACCGCATCATGCACAAACCCAATGAACTTTCAGGCGGGCAGCGCCAGAGAGTTGCCATTGCCAGGGCTCTGGTAAATAATCCGTCTATCATTCTTGCGGATGAACCAACCGGAAACCTCGATTCCAAAATATCTCTTGAAATAATGGGCTTGTTTGAAACAATTCATAAAGCAGGTAATACAATTATTCTTGTTACCCACGAAGAACATATTGCAAAATTCGCTCACCGCATCATTCGCCTGAAAGACGGCATGATTGAATCGGAAGAGCAAAATATAAACATTGCATATTATAATAAACGAGACGCTGATCTGGTTTATGAATAAGCATCATAAAATATATACCAAAACCGGCGATACTGGTGAAACCTCGCTTATCGGCGGAAGCAGGGTGCCTAAATATCACATTCGCATTGAAGCTTATGGTACAGTTGATGAATTAAATTCATATATTGGTCTTATCCGCGATCAGCAAATCAATCAGCATTATAAAGATGTTTTATTAGAAATTCAAAACGAACTTTTTATAGCGGAATCATTACTTGCAAGCGAAAAAGAAGAAATAACAAAAAATTTACCCGAAATTAAAACTGAAGATATTTCATTGCTTGAAACCGAAATTGATTTAATGAATAAATCGCTCCCTGAACTTCATTCATTTATACTCCCGGGTGGACACACTACTGTTTCCTATTGTCATATTGCCCGCTGTGTATGCCGCAGAGCTGAAAGGGTTGTAACTCTCCTCTCTCAAAATCATCAAGTTGATGAACTTGTTTTAAAATATTTCAATCGTTTGTCTGATTATCTGTTTGTTCTTGCAAGAAAAATTGCCGCGGACAATAATACTTCCGAAATTCATTGGGAGGCTCCAAATCTGAATACGGACCTATGAACCGGCTCACCTATTCTATAAAAAATAAAATAGTGTTATGTTAAACTTATTGCTACGCACTAAGATTGCTTCACCCTCCTTCGTCGGCTTCGCAATGACGTCATTGCGAGGAGTTCCGATAGTTATCGGAACGACGAAACAATCTATTCAACATATCACTCTTAACACAACAATGGTTCTTTTTATCGCCTTAGCTAACATCCTGATTTATTCCGGCTGCAGCCCTAAAATTAAGCCGGCTACGGAAAATATGAACACGGCAAAAGACACTGTAAAAATTGCAAAACAAAATCCACCCGTAGAGAAAGAAACACTTAAAACAAATAAAGACGATTACTATAAAAAGAATTTTTTCAGGTATGAAGATTATACGTACAATGACAATATAAAAACCATACTCCTTTACAAGGAAGGATTCGAACTTGCTCCTCCATTGATACAGCTTGGGGGTACGGAAAAACTCAAGCTTAGTTTTGATGACATGGGCGGTGAATATACTACTTACAAATATACCCTGATTCACTGCGATGCGAACTGGAAACCTTCCGATATGATAATAACGGAATACCTTAATGGTTTCACTGATGACTATATCAGCACGTATAGCGCATCATTCAACACTTTGCAGAAATATTACCATTATGATCTGACTTTCCCAACGGAAAATCTGATGCCGACAAAATCGGGAAATTATATTCTAAAAGTTTTCCGTGACGAGGACACCGAAGAAAACCTCGCATTTACAAGACGTTTCATGATCTTTGATCAACGCGTGGATGTAACCGGTGAAGTAAAACATGCTACTTCCAACGACGACAGGGATTACAAACAGGAAGTTGATTTCGTCATTGCTTATAACAACTATACTATTTCAAGTCCTTTCACCGACCTGAAAGTAGTGCTCACCCAAAACGACAGATGGGACAATGCAATCACTGATTTAAAGCCAAAATATGTTAAGAACAATGAATTGGATTATAATTATACTAATGGGGAAAATACATTTAACGGGGGCAATGAATTCAGGCATTTCGACATAAAAAGCGTACAGTTCATATCCGACAGGATAAGAAAAATAACCACTGATTCATCTGGTTACCAGGTTTACCTGATGCCCGACATCAGGAGGTCGTTTACTGTATATTCTTCCATGCAGGATATCAACGGGAAAAAATTCATCAAAACCGATGAATCAATTAAAAACCCCGACATTGAAGGAGAATACGTATATGTTCATTTCACCCTGCCTTATTATGAATCTGTTTCTGATGGCAACATCTATATCTTTGGCGCGCTTACCGACTGGCATTATCAGAAGGAAGCTATTATGAAATACAATAAAAGTATCGGGGCTTATGAAGGTACGCTTTATCTTAAGCAAGGGTACTACAATTATGAATATGTGCTGCTAAAAAATAACGAATCAGTGGGAGATGAAACTTTCATGGAAGGTAATCATTACGATACCGAAAATGATTATACCATTTATGTTTACCACCAGGAACAAGGAACTACCTTTGATAAGCTGATTGCGGTAAAAAGGCTGAATACTTTCAGAAAATAGTTAAAAAAATCATTTTATTATTCATATTTATTTAAAATATGTTGTTTATTATCAACATTAATATTACTTTTGTGGATAATAATCAACTTCTATATGAAAAGTAAAAGACAAATAATATTTCCAAAGTATCAAAAAATACTTGAAAAAGTAGGCGAGAATATCAAATTAGCGAGAAAAAGAAGAAAGCTAACAACCATTCAGGTTGCTGAACGTGCCGGTATTGACAGAACTACACTTTATCAAATAGAAAAAGGAAATTCCGGCGTATCAATTGGGGCGTATTTTAATACACTACGTGTGTTGGGTTTGCATGATGATTTTTTAAACCTTGCTTCAGATGATGATTTTGGCAGAAAACTACAGGATTTGGCACTAATAGGGAAAAAGCAGAAATGACAACGAATAAAACGGATATATGGGTTTATGCACATTGGGTTGGGATGCCCGAACCAAAATGTATAGGCATTCTTTCGGCACATCAGTCAAAAGGAAGAAAAGCATTTAGTTTTGAGTATAACAAGGAATGGATTAAATCAAAAGAACAAATACTGATTGACCCTGATATTGGTTGGTATTCAGGGGCTCAATTCCCTGATAAAAAAGATAATTTCGGAATTTTTCTTGATTCAATGCCTGATACATGGGGGCGTACTTTAATGAAAAGACGTGCTGTTCAGAGAGCTAAAGATGAAAAAAAAGCTGTCCTGACTTTATATGATATTGACTACCTGCTCGGGGTAGACGATTTTAGCAGAATGGGTGCTTTGAGGTTTAAATTGGATCCGAATGGACCATTTCTGAATAATGATAATACTTTTCCAACTCCACCATGGACTACTATTAAAGAATTGCAACATGCTGCCGATTTAATAGAATCGGAAAGCAACGGTAAAGAAGTAAAAAAATATCTTGCAATTCTAATGGCTCCAGGGTCATCACTTGGGGGAGCACGACCTAAAGCAAATATTTTAGACCAAACCAATCATCCATGGATTGCCAAATTTCCTTCAAAGAATGATATAATAAACAAAGGAGCATGGGAATTTCTGATATACAATTTAGCTATTAAGTCCCATATTATAATGGCAGAATCAAAGATTCAAAAAATATCAGGAAATCACCATACTTTTTTTACAAAAAGGTTCGACCGTATAAATGGAGAGCGAATACACTTTGCCTCAGCAATGACAATGACCGGAAATAATGAAGATACAATAAGAGATAATCCTCCAAGTTATCTTGAATTAGCAGAATTCATCCAATACAATGGTTCAAAAAATGTCGAAGATTTACATCAACTGTGGAGGCGAATCATATTCAATATTGCGGTTTCAAATACAGATGACCACTTAAGAAACCATGGGTTCATTTTGACTGAAAAAGGGTGGCGATTATCACCTGCTTACGATATTAATCCATCCATTGATAAAAGTGGTCTTGCCATGAACATTACTATGGAGGATAACGCATTAAACTTTACATTAGCAACAAGTGTCGGGGAATACTTTCAATTGAACAATAAGCAAATGGAAGAAATAATTGGGGAAGTAAAATCAGCAGTTAGAAATTGGAAAACTATTGCAACTAAAATCGGAATTTCAAGAGCCGAACAGGAACTAATGAAATCAGCATTTCGTTACTAAAATATTTTAAATTTCTTTTGGTTTATCTAAAAATATAGTAAATTTGGCTCTAGAAATTAACACAACCGTTCTTTAAACATATTATAATGTAAAAGCGTTAGCTTTTATTCTTGATTTAGAAATCTCGCAAATTTCATTTGGTGCATGAATAATAAGTGGACGCCCACGTATGCGTGGGCTGACTTATTTGCACCAAGGGTTTCGCGAGAACCTCTAAATCAGATAGGCTACAGTTCCACGCTTTTTTATTTTATAAACTCTGCATTTGAGACTGGTGTGGAATAAAAAAAGTAGTTCTATGAAAAAAACACTAACAAGCTTATTGGTAATGACAATTGCATTCCTTTACCTAAATGGTTATTCTCAAACACAATTAGTCGGGCAAAGAACCACTGATAAGCAAAAATGCTTCAAATCAAAGCAAGTGAAGCAATGGACAATTATGGTATTTATGAATGGGGATAATGATTTAGAAGGGGATGCTATTGGGGATATTAATGAAATGGAATCAACTATTGATACAAGTTTGTACAACGTAATTGTCGAAATAGATAGGATTGGAGGTGGTCCATGGAATAGTGCAAATTGGATAGATGATGTTTCCAATGGAAATTGGACAGGTACAAGAGATTATTATATATTACCTGATAGTGATCCTACAATAATTAATTCGTATTGTACATGGAATCCTGGCGAAAAAAATATGGGTGATCCGCAAACATTAATTGATTTTGCAAACAATTACATTGATAATTTGCCAGCATATAATTATTGCTTAATATTATGGGATCATGGTTCTGGTTGGAACAAAAAAAATACTTCAAATGATTTTGTAAAATGGATTGGCTATGATTTCACGAATAATGACAGCCTTGATGTCGCAAATGGTGAATATTATTCAGCTTTATATAATATCAGTTCCCACTTAGGTCGTAAAATTGATTTGCTATGTCATGATGCCTGCTTAATGGCAATGCAAGAAGTTGCTTACGAAGCTAAATATTTTGCTTCTATATTAATATTTTCAGAACATACAGAACCAGGTGATGGTTACCCGTATAATGATATTTTAAATACTTTAAATAGCTATCCTTCTTCTTCACCTGCTGATTTAGCTTCTATTATTGTAAATTCATATACACAATCGTACAATCCTGGTGGATCGCAATCTGCTTTTGGGAATAGTGTTACTCAGTCGGCAATATATACAGATTCTTATTATGATATTCTTTGCGCATCCATTAACACTTTTGCACAGGAGTTAATAAATGCAGGTGGTATATGGAACACACATATAGGTGATGCAAGGTATAATGTTCAACAATTTAAAGATCCTACACATATTGATTTATTTGATTTTGCTGACCTAATAGGAATTTCTTCAACATTACCAACATCCTTGAAAAATTCGGCTTTGACATTAAAAAATGATATTTTAAATGTTTTATTAGCCGAAAGCCATTACACTCAATCTGGTGGCTTTGATTTGACTTATGCTCACGGATTAGCAATATATTATCCAAGTTATGGTACAACATTAGATAATTCTTATTCTACTTTATATTACACTAACTATTATCCAAATTGGTGGACTTTTTTGCAGGGAAATTATCCAGTAGTAGGAATACATGAAAACACGCTATTGGATAATATTGAAATTTATCCAAATCCTGCAAATGATATTGTCAATATAGATTTATCCAAATTAAATCAAGAAGTCAATAAAATTCAGGTCTATGACAATATTGGCAAAGAAATAATTTCTCTTGATTGTAAAAACAAAACTTCAAATATCATAGAAGTCAATACAAGCAAGCTTTCAAATGGTTTGTATTTCGTAAATATTGTTTGTGATAATGGAACTATTGTAAAAAAACTTTCAATTCAAAAATAAATTTTATAAAATCTAATTATTAACCTAAAATTAAAAATTATGCCAGTAAAAGATTTTTTTATCATTGGTGGTGTCAAATATGACACACATGAAGTTAACGAAAAAAAAATAAAACCATTTATTAAAGTGCTTGGGAAAGCAAAAAAGGAATTATCTGACTTATTAGAATTACATACGCCTTCTGATGAAACATCTAATCTGATTACTGATGAAACAGGAAATATTTGTTTCGAATATTCCGAAAATTGTAACAAAAAAATATTTGTACAAGAAGCACAGAAAAACTCTTACATGAAGCATGTAATAGAAACTCAAAACGCTATACATTTTTAATAAATGAAATTTCAAACTATGAAAAAGATTAAAATTTTGGCTTCTATTATGGCTTTCACGGTGCTGTTTTTTTCAGCAAAACCCGCTATATGTCAAACGACACAGGAGGAATATAACTATGTGACCAAGGGTTACAAAACTCAGTTAGAAAGTGGACTTGACATGAAAAAAGGGTACACTTTAAAAGCACTTACCTCTGCGACAAGCGGTGTTCGGTCAGTCACTCTGCAAGGGCTTTACAGAACAAGCACTAATGTTCTTTGTGCTATAATAATAATTTATACAAAAAGCGGAAATGCAACCGAATACTTGTGCGCACCTATGCCCGGGTCGTCTGAAGTAATATATAATCAGTATTTTGAAAGTTTATATGATGAATCCAAAAATATTAACGCAAATGCGAGACCGTAAGTTCAAGTAATAAATGCAACTTTTTACCAACAACGTGAAAGGGAAGAAATAAACTTTATAAATTTCTCAAAACAGAGAAGGGAAAAT